>UMLG01069961.1_pt1 | contig 13668 bp, 8 predicted proteins | sample 1966511 | NCBI WGS metagenome assembly UMLG01 (sample SAMEA4836195, study PRJEB28245) | human gut metagenome | biome: gut microbiome; material: fecal sample | place: Denmark | collected 2008
ATTAGTTGGCTAATTTTATACTATTTACTGAATGTCCCTAAAATAGACAGATGTAAATAAACCTATATTCATAATAGTGGAGTTTTGAATTATATATTATTTATTGAATGCTTTGTAATATTGTTCAGCACAAGTTTTCATAGAATATTTTTTTTGATATAATTGTTTTATTGTATTTTTATCAGGAATAATATTCCATGCTTGTTCTAGAGCTTTTGTATACGCGTTTATAGATAAATCTTTAGATAAGACTCCTATTGTGTTATTTGTGATTACATCTATAACGCCTCCGACAGGAGTACTGATTGCATATAGTCCTGATAAGCCAGCCTCCAAAAGACTGATAGGTAACCCTTCCCACGAAGAAGAAAGACAAAAATAATCACTAAGAGCTAAATAATCTGTGACATTATTTTTGGTTCCTAAGAAGAAAATTCTATCTGAAGTATTTATTTGGTCTAACTCTTTTTTTATTAATCTATTACTATCATCTCCTATAATTATAAGAATGGCATCATGTCCGTTTTGTATAAATTTGCAAAAAGATGAAATTAATAGTTTGTGATTCTTTTGTTCCATTATTCGTGCTATATTGATAAAGACCTTAGTCTTTTTTGTTTTTTTTAATCCCTCTATTTCTGCTTGTGTTTTAGAAAGTAAATTTGTTGTTGTTATTTCTCTGCACCCATTATTAATCATACAAAAACTTGAATAACCATAATATTGTTTAAATGAAAGTGCACAATATGGTGATATTGTTATTGCTTTAATTGTTTTTTTTAAGAATATCTTTTTTAAATAGGCACCAATGCCTGGATGAGTATCTTTTTCTGCAATATTGTGGACTGTATAGTAGAACTTTATATTTTGGAAATAAATAGCCGGAAGGATTACATATGGAAAAGCTAAAAGGTGAGAATGAACTATATCAGGTTTGTATTCTTTTATGCAATTGAAAACATGAACAAACTGTTTTATTTTTGAACCTAAATTCCATGTTCCTTCATATGTAAATTGTTTGATCTGACATCGTATATTGTGTCGATAAAAGTCTGATTTATTTTTTTTTCGAAAGGTGCATATTGCAACTTCATTATTGGAAGACAGTTCATTTGATAAATCAACAACGAAACGTTGACCTCCGCCTGGAGATAGTGTTTCCACAATTTCTAATATTTTCATAGTTTTTGAGTTTTACTTTTGCTGTCGCTACCTAGATAATAAGTTAATATAATTGCATAAATGACTCCACTTCCATTTGTGTAAAAAGACTCTGCAAAAGCAGCTATTACTGAATATAAAAATAAACTGACGGCTCCGAGCCATTTATCTGAAAGTATGTTGAAACGTCTATTTATCGATTTGAACACATATATTAACATTAAGATATAGAATATCATACCTATTATTCCATATTGTGCAAATATATTGGGCCAGAAAGTATCTCCTGCATAGCTACCATCTGTTTCTGTAATTCCTGTAATATACTGCATATTATATTCATAATAAAGAGGGGAATAGTATGTATGAGATAATGTTGAAGCAAATGTACAGAATCCACTGCCAAGTGGAAAATATGTAATTGCAATATCTGTACCATATATATAAAACGCAGTTCTTGCAGCAGTATCCCCATAACTTATATATGTTGAAATTTGATCTATTACAAAGTATAGGGTTAATCCTGTCAGAACAATTATATAATACGCTATTTTTTTAGGAGAAAGATTTAATTGAGTTTTATTTTTTCTTAATCTTAATGCTAATAGTAAAAAGATAATTATGATTATAGGTTTAGAGCGAAATGTTAATATTAAGCAAATTGATGCTAATATAATAAAGAATAAATTTTTCTTTAGTCCATTTGCTAGTAATACTGCTATCAATATAATTAGTGAGCTAATTAAAAAAGTTGCATGCGAATAAACAAATTGATATAGGGGAAATCCGTATCTATAATTATCAGTTAGTAATTCAATAGGATATATAAAGTTGATACACCCAAAAATAAATATTATGGTAATACTAACTTTTGAAAAACAAATAATTTTACTATTAATAACATTTTTATTGTTGTATTTTTTTTCTGGTAAAAATGCAAAATAGCATATAGGGAATTTACTTACTGCTAAAAAATCTCTCCATATGCCTCCAAATTGAGGTTGGACATGATATATTAAAGTCGATAAACAACCAATTAATAAAATCATGCTTAGGTATCTTATGATTTTTTTTTCTAATTTGAAATGTTGAAAGGCTTTTATGTTTGAAAGTATTTTGAATATTGCTACGATAGTAATTATTTCATCAAAAAAATTAATACCTGGAATAAATTTTTCATAAATATTTTCCGTGATGAGAAATATGAATAAAAGATAGAAAAGTGTGTTCATTTAGAATTCTTATTTAGTAATTCATCATAGATTGAAATATAGTTATCTGCTATACGGTTCCATGAATATTTACCGAAAAGACGTTGTTCTTTTATATTATTGGTATATTGTTCTATAAGATTTGGGTTTTTTAATAGATGAATAATGCTTTTGGCAATGGAATTACTGTTTCTAGGTGGGACAAGTATTCCTGTTTTTTCATGTTCAACAGTATTAGGTAATCCACCAACATTAGTAGCTATTACTGGTATATCTAATGTAAAAGCTGACATTATTACTCCACTTTGTGTCGCATCTGTATAAGGGCATACTACTAAACAACTTGTTGATAGTAATTGATAAAGTTCTTCTGTACTGATATATCTGTTTATAATTTTAATATAATTTTTATTTTGATATGGAGTTATATCAAAATAGAAATTACCTCCTCCAGCAATGACTAGTTGTGCATTGGGTCTTTCTTTGTGTACATATTCCATTGCTTGAAGTAGATACTCTATTCCTTTATATTGTGAAATTCTTCCAAAGTATAATATTTGTTCTGCCTTAGTTGAAGGTATAGTTTGATACGCCTTTATACAGTCGTAAGTTCCTAATGAGTTTGTATGAACTTTGTATGGAGGTATATTAAACTCTTTCTGAAATTGGTTAAGTTGTTTATTATTCAGTAATACAAACTTTTCTATTAATTTTAATCCCAAATATCTTTTGATTTTTTTTCTAATTGTATCTTCTCCGCTGTGAGGAAATGGATCATGTACAATTTGTACTATTTTACTCCTATATTTGTACAAGAATAAATCATCTAAGTCTATAAAATCTGTACAGTGGATGATATCTGGATTTATATTTTTAATTAACCTTGCAAATTTCTTTCTAAGTCTGATATTTTTAGAATTATAAATAGCGCAATTCCTATTTAGAATAAAAGATTTTGATGTATCAATAAAATTGCTGTAGATATTAAATTCTTTATATTCTGTTATTGGAACTATATCTGTTTGCGGGAGTTGTTTTTGTATGTTGACAATTGTAGATTTTAATTGATAGGGAACTATTTCAAAAATTAGGTATATTTCGTGTTGTTTTTCTTTTAGTGCTTTTAGCAAAGGTAAATCACAGTCTAAAAAATATGTATGTGTATAATATAAAATTTTCATAAATTCTATTTTTTATATTTTTTAAAATCGAGTATTTACAATTAGTTAAATACTCTGTTTGCTGCTTATAGAATTTGTTTAAATATATCTTTTATATGTTGATTTAGGGCATCTATATAATTTTTAGCTTTATTCTTATTTTCTGTTAAGATATGTGGTGTTGACAATATATTGGTTAAATGACTGATATATTCATCTATTGTGTCAGCTTTATAAATGGGACATGATTGAGGTGAAAATATTCCTTCCATGCTATGAGTTGAAGATAATACTGTTTTCCCATATGATAGTGCTTCAAATGTTTTTATTTTTAATCCAGTACCATTAAATACAGGGTTTATGACAATATCTCCTAAAGCATAGAAGTCTGCGGGATTATCAAAGCCTCCTTTTAAGATAATCTGTGTGGTACGTAAATCTTTTTCTAAATGTTTACAGATTCCACCTCCTATAATTAACTCTAAATCAGGGAACTTTTTTATAAGTTCTGGAAATATATTTTTTATAAAATGGTTTATGCCTTCAATATTTAATATATTGCTTCCGGAGAAAAATAGTAATTTTTTGTTGTTGAGTATTTCTTGCTTATGGAAAGTAAAAGGGCTATACATGCAATATACGTTTGCTTTGTATGATAGGTATTTGTAGTAATATGCTTCTTGTTCTTGTATTGCTAATACAGTTTTTACTCGATTTATGCATTTTGCTTCTTCATTGGGTGTACATGATATCCAGTAATTTCCTTTAAGCCGGAGATTTCTATATGAAAAAACATCATGGGTAAATAATACAGTATTTCCCTGAAAATAATTTGCAATTTTTGAAAGCCAAATATAATTTAGTATAACGCTATCAAATTTATATTTTTTCTGAATTTGTTTTATATATGATTTTATAAACCATGGTTCGTGTAGCCAAATGTCTGAAAAACATCGAAAAGGTAAATGCCTAACTATTTTTATTACAGCTTTTTGTATTATAGACATTTGATAAGAAAGGAAATGATCACTCCAATAGTCTTTATTTTGAGTAAATGTATTGCTATTTCTTTCTCGTGTAAAATAAAGGAAATATACATCATATCCCATATCTTGTAACAATGTAGCATATGATAATATGCACATTTTGTTTCCTGTATTTGTTGGGTGAGTTGGGGTATCTGAGATAATTAAGACCTTTTTCATTCTTCTATATTTTTTGCAGATAAAATATTTATTTCAGGTTGTTTTTCTTGTAGAGTTTTTGCTAAACTTTTTTTCTCTTTAAGTAGTCTTTCAAAAGTTGAAATGAATTCTTTTGTAATAAAAGTAGCAGGTGATAATAGTAAATCTTCTGGTAAACCGTAATGTTTAAATAATCCGTGGAATTTACCTTGATATGTCGCTGCCATAACAGGTACACCTGAACTTAATGAACCTATAGCTAAGTGCATTCTACTACAAATCATAATATCACATAAACTTGCTATTGCCTTTATTTCATCTGCGTGATACACTTCCTTTATTTCTTTAATACGTTGTGCATATCCTTTTTCTCTTATTTTATTCGCTATAATTGGTAATACTATTGTATCAGATAATTTGCCTCGATTATCATGAGGAATAAATAAAAACGATAGTTCACTGTGTTGGTTTAATAGATGTATTATCATATCTGCAAGTGAAGAGCAAGCTTCATGTATCTCTTCTATGCTTTGATTCTTTTTCAGCATTGGATGAAAATTAAATCCAACAATTGTTTGTTGTTTATTTTTTTCTTGCTGACACCATTGTTGATATTCTTTGAAATCATAAAAATTAGGATTGGGCTCTAATAGGAAAGCCATATCTGCTACAAGTGTTGATTTTTTATGTGTAAAATGCTCAAATCGTTGCTGTGAGAAATAATCTCTCAGGTTAAATCTTACAGCCGAGGAGCAGAATAAATAGGCGAGTTTAACTTTCCATGACGGATTTTCATTAAAACTGAATCCTAATATGTGATAGGGTATATTATAGCTTGAGCAAAGATCTGCTGTTGCCATAAGGGTAAAACTGACATCTGGACTGTAATAACCATCCATACAATCTGCACCAATAATAATGACCTGAGTTGGGTTAAGTTCTCTTAGTGCTTGTGATATGTGATAGATAGGACTTTTCCCTTTCCATGCTTTTATAGCTTTATAACCTCTATTTTGGGTTTCTGTAATACCCTTATCTGTGCTTGTTATAAAATAAAATTGTTCTGTTTTATGCTTTTCTTTAAGTAATTTCATCGAAGCATATATCATAGCTTCATCTCCTCTTGAGCCCCATACGCTCCATGGGTCGCAGGGGATGTATAATATTCTGGATTCATTGGTTGGTAATAACGCTTTTTTCTTTTTCAAAAAGACCCATATAATGATGTTTGTTAGATATTGAAGTGTATAAATAATGTTCTTTATAACAGATTTAAATTTCAACATAATAGTAAATATTATAAGGGATAAAATGATTGATATGCAACAAAGAATTAATAAACTCTTTTTGGGTGATTGATAAAATTGAGAAATTATATAATAATAGTAGTTCTTTCCATTCATCGGAATATAAATATAGCCTGTATCTTGACTGATTCTTGCTAAACGTCCTCCAAATACATAAGAAATATCATTGATTCCTCCTGGATCTTCATTTATTGAAGATAATCCGTATTCTGTGTACGAAAAAGAACCTCCTCTTAGCGCAATATGACCGTATTTATTAAATTGCCAGTCTTCAATCCATTCCCATACATTTCCCCCCTGTTGAAGTGTACCATAATGGCTTGGAGCATTTTGGAATGAGTCTACATTACAGACGTAAAATGGAGGCCCTATACATAATTGATTGTCAATCATGTAATTTGCTTCTTGGAAACTGGGAGGTGTTGAAGATTGAGTCGGATATATATGATATTTATTTTTACTTTGTATTGTTGGGTCATAATAAGCTGCTTTATACCATTCGTTTCTGTTTGGTATAAAATATTTAGCTCCTTTATTCCTTCTTATTGATTTTTTACTTTTAGTACCAAATTTGCCAGTATCATAAGCCCCTTGAGTAGCTGTTCCTTCAGTTGTTCCGATTGTACATTTCCCAGTATTGGGGCATCCATAGTGCATCCAATTGGCATATCTGCATAAATCGTAGAAACTGATATAGACAACTGGTTTTCTTTCCCAGCCTTGCTTAGCTTGATATTTATATTCTCCATTATTTTGTTTTATTTTATTTATGCCGCCAATAGCTCCTATCTCCATATTTTTATTATATAGATGATAAGGGTCTTCATATCTGCAAACAGCTGATAGAAATTGAGCATATTCTTCATTCGTTAATTCATATTTGGATATTTCATATTCATAATTTACATTTCCTATAAATTGATTATATAGGTCACCTTCATTTTGTATATCCCCAATTTTAATCCATTTCTCGTCTTGTTGTTGGCTTAAGCGTGTATTATGTTTTGGGGTATAAGAAATAGTTGGAGGAGTTTGCTTGGTTGTTGATGCTGTTAATTGAATAATTCTAATACCTACTGAAGCTATTGATTTATCGGGAGCATCTCCTTCAGTATAATTTATATCTAAAGAATATTTTGGTCTAATTAAGCTTCCTCCCAAGAACTGTTTCCAGTTTCTTCCATCTGTACCAAATGGATCTTCAATCCATTCTCCTAAATTTCCATTTTGATTAATCGTACCATAATGACTAACAGTACCTTTTTCTGAAGATAATAGATGAGGGTAGGGATATTTCCACCCATCTTCTGTATAACAATTGGCTATTTGTAAATTTTGATTGGTTGTTATGTATTCCTTTCCATTATAGAAACAGGCTTTGATCCATTCATTTTTATTGGGGAGATAAAATCGTGCACCTTTATTGCGTTTTATATGTAGTGAACTATTAAGATATTTTTGAGTATTGTAAGCTCCATGGTTATCATCTCCTTCTGTCTCAGATATATAATAAGTAATATCTTTTTTGTTTTTAATATTTTCCCAATTGTAATTCAGCCAATTAATGAATCTTATTGCACTGTTCCAAGTTATACCTATTGCAGGATATTTTTCAAAACCTGGCTTTACATAATAAACAAAGTTACCGTTTGAATCTGTCTTTCGTACAATTCCTCCCCAAAAATATTCTCCCATTATTGGATTATATAAATTATAAGGATCGTATGTTTTTGCTACGGAATTGAGGAAAAAGCAGTAACATTCGTTTGTTAATTCTGTTTCGCTAATACTATATTCGTATGTTACCTTTCCATAACCATTTTTGGAAGAAGGGTTGTTGACATCTCCAATTTTTATAAAGTTTATAAAGGAAAAAATATAAATACAAATGTTTGGAACAATAGTCATTGTATAACCTCTTTATTATAGGGTAAATATTTTTTTTAAAATTTGTTTTAGTTTTACTGAAATAAAATTTCGTTCTGTTGAGTTGCAGCCTATATAGTATATGATTATTATACAGCATATAACAGAAATAGAACTACTTAAGATAAACTTACTTAGTGTATCTGGTGTATTTCTGAATAAAAGAACGGGTATAATGGAAGATAAAGTGCTGACAAATATGATATTAAGATAAACTTTCTTTAAAAAAACTTTTGTCGGAAGTTTTATGATTTTTCGCAGCATATATAGTCTTGCTCCTAAACATACTTGAGTTAAAATGATGGCTACTATCATTATAATTTCTGGAAAAAAACCTATATGTAGTAAGCAGTATGATATGGGGAAGTTCAATAGTTGAAGGCCTCCTACCAATAGTTGATAATTCCTGATTCTTCCTGTAGCTTGTATGGCAGTAATGAGAGGATACGATATGGACTCACTCATAGCTAAGATTAGTACTAACTGCACAAATAAGGTAGAATGTTCTGGCACAGTTTTTAGCCAAATTTCTAGGATATATTGAGTATTAAGTAAAATTGGTAAAGATAAAATTAGCAGCATGTAAAAAGATAATCTTGCCCCTTGAAAAATTAAGGTCATCATATATTTGTGATTGTTAGCTGCATACGATTTAGTTATTTGAGGGTTTAGAGCTATCATAAAATTATTTACAAATCCCTGTATCGCATTATTTACTTGAAATGCAATGCCTCGTGCAGCGTTAACTATTGGGCCATTGAATAAATTTATGAGAATATTTCCTCCTTGATCTCTTAATACAGCGGAGGCTGTACCAATAAAATTCCAGCCTGCGAAGCCAAACATTTGTTTTAACAGTTGTTTATCCCATATAAAACTATATGTACATTCAGTGAAATGCTTTTTACAATAATATCCATATGTAAATCTGACTACTAAAGCAATTATACACATTAAAAATGAGTAGAATATAAGTTTATCTATAGGAGATATGGTTATTAAATAAGCGGTAACTAACTTGCCGACGACTTCTAAAATACTTATATATGCAAATGCAGACATCTTTTCATGTGCAATAATACTAGCGTTGTAAGGAATACTGATTAGATTTATGACGAAAGTTAATAGTGATATTTGAAAAACCCAATTGGAAGCAGTTATACGTGATACAGGTATTGTCATTTGAGTATTAAGAAACCACACTCCTATGAGTTCAGCAAACAATATAATAATAGCAGCTAAAGTAATTTGTATAGTTACAGCCGATGAAAAAATTTTGTTAAGATTTCCTTGTTCTCCTTTTCCTAGTTCATATGTAATAAACCGACTTATAGCAGTAGATAGAGAACCTGATAATAAAGAAAACATTGCGACTACTCCACCTACTACATTATAAATTCCAAAATCTTCTACTCCTAATGCATTTAAAACTATACGTGAAGTATATAGGCTTACTACCATTGTTAATAGCATCCGAAAATAGAGCAATAGCGTGTTTTTAGCTATTTGTTTATTGTTTGCAGCAGAATTTGTCATAAATAATTATTTGTGAAAAGCAAATCTATTCATTAGGACGTTTTATTAATTTGATTTTAAAGTATTATTTATTTTTTTCCATTGTGGTACACCCAATAAAATCCATCCCCCTGTAGCACATATTACGAGGAATAGTACTCCTACAAAAATTATTTTTCTACTAGTACCAGATGGCTGTAATGGTATAGTAGCTGGTTCTACCACTGCAAATACGGGCTTTTCTTCTTGTATTTTAGCACGTGCTACTTGAAGTTGTTGTGCAACTTGACTATATACCTGATAGGCAAGGTTCATATCGTTTTGTAAGCGTTCTTGTTCGGCGCGTATACTTTGGAAAGCTATATTACGATTAGTGTCGAAGTAGTGGGCATATCTACTTTGTGCTTCGTAATACTCTTGCTGGCGTTCCTTATAGAGCTCTTCCAGATAGGCACAGTCTTCTTTAGCTTTCTTGATTCGGTAGTCGATGATATACTGCTGAAGTTTAGCTACTACACTATCGGCCACAATAGCTGTTACTTTCGGATCTTGTAAAGTCACAGTAATGGTAGTCATAGCTGTTTTTTTATCAACTTCAGCAAGAATTGATTGTCTTAATTCTTTTACTTTTGCTGCTTCTTTTTCTGTTAGTTGAAATGGGTTTAGCGTTGTCGCAGAATCTATTTTTTCTGTAAAAAGTGATTCAATGGCTCCAATAGCCATACCTGGAACTGCTTTGATATATCCCCACCATGGTCCTTTTTGTTCATCTAGATAAGCTACCAGAGTAGTATCTAATTTTCCATCGAGCGTTTGTATTTGGGTGTCGAATAAATCTAAAACAAACGGAGTCGAGGTTACAATATCCGGTGCTAATGTTACATTTAGTGCATCACTGCTGCTGCTGGTCGCTCCTCCGCCTAAGAAAGAGGAAGCCAGGCTAGCAAGTCCTCCACTTGCTTTATCTCCACCCATTTCAGGAGAAAGAGTGACTGTTACGGTGTATTGTTTGGGAATACTCAGGGCAATGATAATACCCAGTACTACGCCTACACCGGCTGCCTTGTAAAGTGTCTTACGAATAGCAATAATACGGCGTAGAATATCCATCCAGTCTATGGTGATTTCATCGTTTTCCGGCTCCTGTACTTCCGGATTCTGATAGTTCTTATTTTCGGTCATATATGCTTATGTGGAAAATACCACAGTCGGCACGGCTTGGTAAGTGAGAAAAGTTGCAGTAAAGTGTTCCTTACCGTGCTCCCTGTGGTTTATGAGAAATCTATATTATTTTATCAAGTTAGCAATGGATGCTGCCATGGTTCCCAGTGAAGCGAACGAAGTGGCATAGCCCAATATGCTGCTTAGCTGGTTCGGCTTGTGACGCTTGCTGGGCACGATGATTTCGCAGCCCGGTTCAATCTGCTTCTTGCCGCTGCCTTTCACTTCGGCTATCTGGCCGTTCATGTAGACAATGAACTTCTTGCTCTTCTTGGCGTTCTGGCTGTAGCCTCCTGCCTGACTCAGGTAGTATTTCACGCTTTCGCCCTGCTTGTAGGATACGGTGTTGCTCATCATCACTGCACCGCTGATTTTCACGGTGTTCACGTATTCGGGCACGCTGATCACGTCGCCTGCACGCAATACGATGTCGGCATCGCTACCCGGATTGGCAAGGGCTTCTTCCAGGTTGATACCTACGGTAAAGGTGTCGAGTACTTTCAGACCGAGTGAGTCGATGGCTCCGTTACCCATTTCCTTGCGCATCATGTCCACTACATCCTGCATACGGCGTTTCTCTTCGTCGTTTGCTACACGGGTAAGCTTGGCTCCCTTTACGTAGGCAAACTGAGTGGCGCCTCCTGCCTTGGCAATGATGCTGCTGATACGTTCGTTCTTGCTGCTCAGGGCATAGGTTCCGCCGTAAAGCACTTCACCGTCTACTACCACGTTCTGCTGTGCGCTGTAGCCTGGGCTGCGGCGTACGAATACCTGGTCGTAAGGCTGGAGAGTGAATCCCGGTTCGCCGTCTACCACAAAGCCGTCTTTCAGGCCGAAAGAGAAGTTCTGTCCGATGGTAGCGGGGCTTTCGGTGCTCTTCGGATCTTTTACGCGGCGTGCCACGTCGACACGTACTACGGAAGCCGATTCACGCAGACCGCCTGCGGTGATCACAAGGTCTTCGAGGGTCATGTTGTCGGCATACGGATAGTCGCCCGGATGAGCTACTTCGCCGAATATCTGTACGTTGCCCAGGTCTTCCAGGTCGTGGATGCTGGGGATGTAGAGTACGTCGTTTTTCTGCAACGGGATGTCGGGCTGGCTGCCGTCCATGATGGCGCGGATGTCTATCTGCTTCACTTCGCGGGTCTTGTTCTCACGTTCGCGGTACAGTACGGCACGGCCCGTAAAGGCGTCGGCCATCAGTCCGTCGGCTTTCTCTACCAGTTCGCGTACGGTGTTCAGCTTGCCGCCCAGCTCGTAGATGCCCGGACGGTATACGGCGCCGCGTACTTCCAGCTTGTTGGTGAAGCGGTCCAGAATGGCTTCGGCGGTGATTACGTCGCCGTCGTGCAGCTGGCATACGCTGTAGTCGGTGTCATCCACGGTGTTTACCTGATATTCCTTACCGTTCTGGCGTACGATGCGCAGGCTTTTGGTATAGGCGTCGCTGGTAAATCCGCCGGCATATTTCAGCAGGGTAGAAAGGGTTTCGCCTTTCTTCATTTCGTAGCGCATGGGGCGTTTTACGTTGCCTGTAATCTGTACCAGTTCTTCGTAGGCCGGAACGATAATCACGTCGCCTTCTTCCAGGCGGATGTCGTCGCGGGTCTTGCCCTGCATGATGAACTGGTAGACGTCTACCGTAGCTACGGTCTGTCCGCCGCGCGATACTTTCACGTTACGGAGGCTACCGATGTCGCTCACACCGCCTGCACGGTAGAGGGCGTGGAATACGGTAGAGAAGGCCGAGAGGGCATAGGTTCCCGGCTGTACCACTTCGCCCATCACGTTGATCTGGATGGTGCGGGTGTTGCCCAGTGTAACGCGTATCTGGTTGCTCTGGTCGGAATAGATCTTGCGGAGCTCGCCGGTGAGGTACTGCTGTGCACGCTCGATGCTCATGCCGCTCAGGAATACAGGGCCGAGCTGTTCGAGGTTGATGGTTCCGTCGGGCGAGATCTGCTGGCGGATGGTGTTCTGGCTGGCTCCCCAGATGTCGATTACCACTTCATCGCCCGGACCGAGACGGTAGTTGGGCGGGGTGGCTATGTTGACGTTCGGTTCGAACGTAAGGTTGCGGGTATTGAAGATGTTGCGGCCGAATACGGCGTCCTGCTGTGCCACTTCCTGTGCCTGTGGCTGTTCGTCGAGCAGGGTAGAGTTGTCTTCCTGTGTCTGCTGGCGCAGGCGTGCTTCTGCCTTGGCAGTTCCGCTCAGGTCTTCCGAGCCGGTGTTTGTCTGCTGTTCGTACATTCTCTTCACGCGTTCCGCCTGTTCGCGGGTTACGCCTCGGCGTGCCAGCTCGGTAGCTATGGTACGCTGGTCTTTGCCTTGTTTTACTCCATCTTTAGCATATTCCAGCACTTGCTGGTCGGTCATGCCCGACTGCGCCATGAGCAGGGGCGAACATGCCATAAAAATAACAAGTGATAAAGCTTTTAGTTTCATGCTTGTCTGTTAGTGATTTTATATTGTTTTCTGAATTTACTCTTCGATGGTTTCGCACCAGGTGTAGCTCACTTTGAGCAGGGCGGTGCTTTGGGGCATTTCGATGGCGATGTAGTGGCGGCCTCCGTAGCGGAGGAACTTGCCGGTCACACCGTAGAGCGGACCGCGGCGTACTACCCGGACGGGGACGCTGCGCTTGCCGCGAAGCTTTTCGGAATCGATGAACCGCGTGCCCTGGATGTCGGGGTTGGTGGCATGCATGAAGTTCTGCATGTCGCGTTCGCTCACCGTGCAGTAGTCATTGCCGTTGCGTTCCTTCTTCAGGAAATAGACGGGCAGCGGGGCTTCGGAGGCGAACTGCCGGCACCAGTTGGCGTCGTAGGGACGGTGGATGAAAATCAGGTTGTGGATGGCGGGTACGAGTATGTGGGTGCATTCACCCTCGTGTCCGGTGTCGCGAAGTTCGTATGTCATGGGGATGTAATACTCAATGCCCTGCTCTTTGAGATAGTCGGCTACAAGCAGCTCTTTG
>UMLG01017072.1_pt1 | contig 13645 bp, 9 predicted proteins | sample 1966511 | NCBI WGS metagenome assembly UMLG01 (sample SAMEA4836195, study PRJEB28245) | human gut metagenome | biome: gut microbiome; material: fecal sample | place: Denmark | collected 2008
CTATATTTGTCCTTTATGAATAAATAAAAGAATAATTTTTGGCAGTTATGAACGATACATATTATATATGATGGTGTTATACTGTGACAATCAAGAGAAACAGTAGATATTTATAAATGAATCTTTCAGATATTTCTAATTGTTTTCAAATTCAGCTACCGCTTACGTTGACAAAGTATGCACAATAAAAAGACGGATACAGAAAGTTATATTATTTCTGTATCCGTTTTATTATTATTATTTATATTTAAATCAGATAATGAAGATTTTGAAAAATATATGCGATACCGCATAAAGTATCCGTTCCAGAAGAATGACCAATAGAGGAAAAGTCAGTGAGAATCTTTTTGGAATCAGGCAGGTTACTGAGGGAACAGACCGCCATGCTGAATCACATATATCTGGAACAATTTGTTCAAGATCTGCTGCTGGAGCAAGGGGATAATCAAAGGAAATAATTTCATAACCTGCCTGAGTAATAACGGAAATATGTTTTTCTGGTAAGTCTTTTCTGAAACCGTAAAGAAGACCTCCGCCATGGAAATAAAATATTTTTGCTTTTGTTGTAACGGTAGTTTCTTTGTATATTGTTGCATGTTTTATCCAGGCGGCATTGTCTAATACCTTATCATATGATTTTAACATTGGAAACCTTCTTAAAATGTAGATGTAGATGTTATGGTTGGTATGTTAGCAGCAAATAAACTGGGTGAATTAGACAGAGATGTATATAATGAAAAGAAAACAATTGCATACTAATTGTTATTAATTTTTGTTATTAATTCAAAATAAGATAGACAAAAATAGAACCCCGAAAGTCACAGGTATAGCGGATGTGTCTTTCGGGGTTTTTAAATTTTCTTTAATAAAATTGTAGATTTAGGACACTATTTCTTTTTTCGTCTATACGAAATCTACAAATTAGTAGTTATTCCACAATCTCTACGTTAATATTATGTCTCTTTAAGTTCTCTAATGCATCTTCTGGAATCTCCGCATCGGTACATACCGTATCAATCTCAGAAAAAGTAGTCTGAATTACAACCCCCTTCTGGCTGAACTTACTGGAGTCAGCAAGAATGATCATACGATTTGCGGAGTCTTCCATATACTTCATAGTTTCCACACGCATCAGGTCATCACAAGTAAAACCTGCATCTGGAATAAATCCATCTGTGCCTACAAAGAACTTATCTACATAGAATTCCTTCGCACATTTGCGAACTAATGGTCCCACCATACCCTGATATTCCTTTTGATATTCGCCACCAAGAAGGATAACTTTACGAATCGGAAGCTCGCGTATACGAATCGCTATGTAAGCAGAGTTTGTTATGATGGTGACATCTTTTTTTAACTTTGCAAGCTGTTCTGCAAGTAAAGCACAAGTAGAGCCAGATTCAAGCATAACTGTTTCGCCATTAGAAACCATCTCAGCAGCCTTTGTGGCGATTTCAAGCTTCTTATCATAATTTATTGTTAAACGTGTGTTAATATCATTGGCATTCTTAATTAAAGCGTAGCCATGCTCTCTTGATAAAAGTCCCTCTTCTTCAAGATGGTCAAGGTCTTTACGGATGGTTACCTGAGACACATCTAAAAGTTCAGCTAAACGACTCACTTCGATTTTTTGATAAAGATTTACCAATTTAATGAGTTTGGACTGACGTTCTGTCATTTGAAATACCTCTTTCTTTCTAAAAAAAGTATAACATATTGTTTGGCAAAATATCAAGGAAGGAATAGGAAAAAAAGAAATAAATTATAGAGAAATTGTTATAAAAATATCGTTCTTAAATGGGAATTTGCCGGGCCGTCTCTCTGCCTGCGGCAAATTCCTATTTAACTTCAATCTGGATTGTGATCCGCTACTGTGGTAAAATATCGTTTGGAAATACTTTTTATTTATAATTTGACAGCAAACAACTCCAGATAGTATCATTTTTTATAAGACATTTTAATAAGGTAAAAACTAATTACAAATACGTTATGAAAGAGGTATTAATTATGGAGTTGATCAAAGCGTTACCAGAGATTTTTGAAGATTTTGCGGAGCAGAGAAAGAAGTCCTTTCTGACGATGAAGGAATTGAAGGATAGGGATGTTCCGGTTGTTGGAGCTTACTGTACATATTTTCCACAGGAAATCGCAATGGCGATGGGAGCAGTTACAGTAGGTCTTTGTTCTACTTCAGACGAGACAATACCAGTGGCAGAGAAGGATTTGCCAAGAAATCTGTGCCCTATGGTAAAGGCAAGTTATGGTTTTGCAGTATCGGATAAATGTCCGTTCTTTTATTTTTCCGACGTAGTAGTTGGAGAGACAACCTGTGATGGGAAGAAAAAGATGTATGAACTGATGGGAGAGTTTAAAAATGTTTATGTTATGGAGCTTCCAAACAGTCAGAGTGAAACTGCATTAAAGCTTTGGAAAGAAGAGATTCTTAAGTTCAAATCTTATCTGGAGCAGGCTTTCAAAGTGGAGATTACAGAGGAGAACGTTCGTAAGGCAGTTCATATGATGAATGAAAATAGAATTGCGCTTAAAAATCTTTATGAAGTTATGAAAAATGATCCGGCACCGATGAATGGACAGGAATTGTTTAATGTATTATATGGAAGCCAGTTCCGTTTTGACAAAGAAAAGGTTCCGGAAGAAATTCATGCGCTTCGTGAAAAGATTATGAAGGAGTATGGGGAGGGGGAGAAACAGCCGAAAAAGAAGAGAATTCTTTTAACAGGATGTCCAAGCAGCGGTGCGCCAATGAAAGTTGTGAAAGCATTGGAAGAAAATGGAGCGGTTGTTGTTGCCTATGAAAACTGTGGCGGTACAAAGTCGGCTGACCGTTTAATAGATGAATCTGCAGAGGATATTTATGAGGCAATCGCGGAAAGATATCTTCAGATTGGCTGTTCTGTTATGACACCAAATAAGAATCGTTATGAACTTCTTGGAAGATTAATAGAGGAATATAAAGTAGATGGTGTTGTGGAAATGACACTGCAGGCCTGCCATACTTACAATGTGGAGGCAAGGAGTATTGAAAAGTTTGTAAAAGGAAAAGGTGTTCCGTATATTCATGTGGAGACTGACTATTCACAGGAGGATATCGGACAGCTTAACACGAGAATGACAGCATTCGTCGAGATGTTGTAAGAGGAGGAAAAGACACCTATGGCATTTACACATTTACATGTGCATACGGAGTACAGTCTGCTGGATGGTTCTAGTAAGATTAAAGAACTTCTGCCGAGGGCAAAAGAGCTTGGAATGGATAGTCTGGCCATCACAGACCACGGGGTTATGTATGGCGTGATTGACTTTTATAAAAAGGCAAAAGAAGTAGGAATTAAACCAATTCTTGGCTGTGAGATTTATGTTGCACCAGGATCAAGGTTTGACAGGGAGCAGGGACGAGGAGAGGATAGATATTATCATCTTGTACTGCTTGCGGAAAATAATCAGGGCTATAAAAACCTGATGAAGATTGTGACAAGAGGGTTTACAGAAGGATATTATTACAAACCAAGGGTAGACTATGAAGTGCTTGAAAAATATCATGAGGGAATTATCGCACTTAGTGCCTGTCTTGCCGGAGAGATTCCGAATAAGATTTTAAAAGAGGATTTTGATGGAGCAAGAGCTGCCGCAAACAAAATGCGTGATATTTTTGGAGAGAATAACTTTTTCTTAGAGTTGCAAGATCATGGAATTCGTCAGCAGACCCAGGTAAATACCAGCCTGATTCGTCTTTCCAGGGAACTTGGGATTCCGATGGTTGTCACAAATGATGTGCATTATATCAGAGAGGAAGATGCGGTTCCACATGACCTGCTTCTTTGTATACAGACTGGAAAAAAGGTTTCAGACCAGGACAGAATGCGCTATGAAGGCGGGCAGTATTATCTGAAGTCGGAAGAAGAGATGCAGAAGGTATTTCCCTATGCGAGAGAGGCGATGGATAATACCCATAAAATTGCCGAGCGATGTAATGTGGAGATTGTTTTTGGTGAGCAGAAAGTGCCAAAATTTGATGTGCCAGAAGGTTACGATGCATTTTCTTACTTAAAAGAGCTTTGTGAGACTGGTCTTGTGAAAAGATACGGGGACCCGTCGCCACAGGAATTGCAGGAAAGACTTTCTTATGAGCTTAGCACTATTAAAAATATGGGCTATGTTGATTATTTTCTCATTGTGTGGGATTTTATCCGTTTTGCAAAGAGTCAGGGAATCGCTGTTGGCCCGGGACGAGGAAGTGCGGCAGGAAGTATTGTTTCCTATTGTCTTGAGATTACGAATATCGACCCAATCAGATATCAGCTTATTTTTGAGCGTTTCTTAAATCCAGAGCGTGTATCCATGCCAGATATTGATATTGACTTCTGTTATGAGAGACGGCAGGAAGTTATTGATTATGTTTATGAAAAATACGGCAAAGATAAGGTAGTGCAGATTGTAACTTTCGGTACGATGGCGGCGCGTATGGCAGTTCGTGATGTTGGACGTGTCCTTGATATCCCTTATGTACAGGTTGATAATGTTGCAAAAATGATTCCGATGGAGCTTGGTATCACGATTGAAAAGGCATTAAAATCAAATCCGGAATTAAAGCAGGCATATGAGAGTGATGATGTTGTAAAGAATCTTATTGATATGTCGATGCGTCTGGAGGGATTACCGAGACATACATCAATTCATGCCGCTGGTGTCGTAATTGGTTCAAAACCGCTGGATGAATTTGTCCCACTTTCAAGAGGTGCAGATAATGTCATCACAACACAGTTTACGATGACAACCATCGAAGAATTGGGACTTCTGAAAATGGACTTTTTAGGTCTTCGTACACTGACCGTAATTCAGGATGCCGCACGAATGATTGGAAAGAAACTTGGCTATGATTTTAGTATTGATACAATTGATTATGATGATGCCAAAGTATATGAGATGATCGGGCAGGGAAAGACGGAGGGTGTGTTCCAGTTAGAAAGTGCTGGAATGAAGTCTTTCATGAAGGAATTAAAGCCAACGAATCTTGAGGATGTTATTGCCGGAATTTCTCTGTACCGTCCGGGACCAATGGATTTTATTCCAAAGTATATCAAGGGAAAGCAAAATCAGGATTCAATTCAGTATACCTGTCCGGAACTGGAAGAAATACTGGCACCGACTTACGGATGTATCGTTTATCAGGAACAGGTTATGCAGATTGTAATGCGTCTTGCCGGTTACACACTTGGCCGAAGTGACTTAGTGCGTCGTGCGATGTCCAAGAAAAAGGGAGATGTCATGGCGAGGGAACGTCAGAACTTTGTTTATGGTAATGAAGAAGAAGGCGTAGAAGGCTGTATCAAACGGGGAATTCCAGAAGAAACCGCCAATAAGATTTTCGATGAAATGATTGACTTTGCCAAGTATGCATTTAATAAATCTCATGCGGCTGCCTATGCGGTTGTTTCGTATCAGACAGCATGGCTGCGCTGCTATTATCCGGTAGAATTTATGGCTGCGCTTCTTACTTCAGTAATTACTAACCCGAAAAAGATTACAGAGTATATCAATACTTGCCGTGTGATGGGAATTTCCATCCTGCCGCCGGACATCAATGAGGGGGAAGCCGGATTCTCTGTTGCAGGTGATTCTATTCGATATGGACTTGCAGCGATTAAGAGTCTCGGAAAAAGTGTGATTGATGTAATGACACAGGAAAGAGAAGCAAACGGAAAGTACAAAGATTTAAAAGATTTCATGGGGCGTCTCACATCGAAAGAAATCAATAAGAGAACGATAGAAAACCTTATCAAATCCGGAGCATTGGACAGTTTTGGTAAGACGAGAAAACAGCAGATGCTTGTCTATCCGGTTGTACTTGAACAAGTAAACCGGGAGAAAAAAGAGTCTATGAGTGGTCAGATGTCATTGTTTGATTTCTTTTCCGAAGAAGAGAAAAAAGAATATGAGATGCAGTATCCTGATGTTGGAGAGTATGACGATGCGCAGAAACTTGCACTTGAAAAAGATGTGCTTGGTATTTATGTCAGCGGTCATCCACTGGAAAAATATATGAATTCCATTGAGAAGCAGACAACTGCCAGATCGACAGATTTCGAACCGGATGAGGAAAGCGGACGTGCAATCGTAAGAGACGGGCAGCATTATGTTGTCGGTGGTCTTATTAGTAATATCACAGCCAAACTTACAAAAAATAATCAGAATATGGCATTTGTTACGTTGGAAGACTTGTATGGTACTGTAGAAATCATTGTATTCCCGACGATATATCAAAATGTAAAGCCGTATCTCATCGAAGATAATGGACTTTATGTGAAAGGCCGGGCATCCGTTTCTGAAGAAAGTGGTAAACTGATTGCAGAATATATTGTGCCGATTGACCAGATTCCAAAGGAAGTATGGATTCAGACAGAGAACATTGGAGAATTTACAGATAAACAACAGGATTTGTATAAAATTATCAGAAAATATCCCGGCAAAGATGAAATTGTTATTTTTTCCAAAAAAGAAAAAGCAATAAAAAGACTTCCAACATACGAAAATATTTCTGCGAAAAATGACGTATTTAGCGAGTTAAAATCACTTTTTGGTGAAAAAAATGTAAAGGTTCGCGAGAAGAGTATTGAAAAATCCCAAAAAAAGAGATAATATATGTAATCGTTAGGGAGTATACTTAGGGAATTATGAAATGGAGGTAACGTTAGATGAATAAGACTAGCGCAGTTCAGACAATTGGAATTTTAACAAGTGGTGGAGATGCTCCAGGCATGAATGCTGCATTAAGAGCAGTAGCAAGAACAGCATGGGCAAGAGGTATTGATGTAAAAGGAATTTATCGTGGTTACAGCGGACTGTTAAACGATGAGATCTTTGATATGGAGAAGGAATTCACATGTGACATCATTTCTCGTGGTGGTACAGCTTTATTTACCGCAAGATGTGAAGAATTTAAACAGTTAGAGTATCAGGAAAAGGCAGCAGAGATTTTAAGAAGTCATAACATCGACGGACTTGTTGTTATCGGTGGTGACGGATCTTTTCGTGGAGCACAGAAGTTATCTGCACAGGGAATTAACACAGTAGCTCTTCCTGGAACAATTGACTTAGATATTGCATGTACAGAATATACAATCGGTTTTGATACTGCAGTAAATACAGCTATGCAGGCAATTGATAAGATTCGTGACTCATCCACATCTCATGAAAGATGTTCTATCATCGAGGTAATGGGAAGAAATGCTGGTTATATCGCATTATGGTGTGGTATTGCTTCAGGAGCTGAGGATATCTTAATTCCAGAGCGTTTCGATGGTAACAGACCAAAACTTGAAAATGAATTAATTGAAAGCATTCTTGAGAAAAAAGCACTTGGTAAGAAACATCACCTTATCATCAACGCAGAAGGTGTTGGACATTCTTATGGAATGGCTAAGAGAATCGAACAGGCAACTGGTGTAGAAACAAGAGCAAGTATCTTAGGTCATATGCAGAGAGGTGGAAACCCAACAGCAAAAGACAGAGTATATGCTTCTTACATGGGAGCTTTAGCAGTAGACCTGCTTTGCAGCGGCGCTACAAACAGAGTAGTAGGATACCGTAATGGTCAGTATATTGACTACGATATCGAAGACGCACTCGGAATGGCTAAAGACGTAGACCAGTATGAGTTTGAAATCGCTCAGATTTTGGGACGATAATATAAAGCCGAGTAGAACTTGGTAGACAGACGAAGAACCCCGTATATCCAAGAAGGAATTTTATTCTGTTGCGTTAAATCTTGGATATACGGGGTTCTTCTGCTTGTTGGCAAGCTTTAAACTGGCTTTATGTGGGCCGTCGGGTAAAAAAATTGAGCGATTTGTGGAGGCGAAGGGGGGATTCAGTCTTATGGCTTCTGTTTATTCAACCACGATAGATTCTCGATAAATCTTCTCGATATCCTCCCTTGTTAATTCAAAAGGACATGTAGCCAATTTCGAAGTATTCTCCATCATCCTGTCGATGTAGAATGTGACTTCTTTTTGTGTTAAGCTGACTGTGCCAAGGATTTCAGTTAAGTAAGAGGCGAAGTCATCGAGGGTTTTGAAACCTAAGAGGGTAAGGATTTCTTCGACATCTTCTGGTTTCTGTTCTGCGTAAACGCGGAGGTAAGCAGCAAGGAAGATTCCGCAGGCTTTTCCGTGTGCTACTCCATTATGGTAAGTTACATCATAGCTTAATGCATGTGGAATGGAAGTTCCGGTCTGGGCGATTGCCATTCCTGCGATTGTAGAAGTCAGCATGAGTTTTTCTGCGAGTTCTTCGCTTAATTCTTCATCGGAACGAAGGAATGGAACGATGTCTCCCCACAGTTTCAATGCGTAGTTTGCGAACATCTGGTTATAGATGTTTGTCTGGATGCTTACGCGGCTTTCGGCTGCGTGTGCAAGGGCATCAACGCAAGTGTTGATTAAAAGATTTTTACTTGCGGACAGTAAATATTTACCGTCAATGAGGGCGATGTCTGGGAAAATCTTGTAGGAAATACTTTTCTTTGTCTGTGTGTCGTGACGGGTCAGAACGGAGACAGGAGTAACTTCTGAACCAGTACCGCAGGTTGTTGGAACGGCAGCGATTGGAAGTGTTTTTAAGTCTTTTGCTACATAGAAGCAGTCTCCGGTTTCTTCTGGGTTGGCAATTAATAAAGCGATTGCTTTCGATGCATCTAATGGAGAACCTCCGCCGATGCCGATAACGAAGTCCGCTTTGAATTCCTTACCGATTTCAGCGGCTCTTACGACTGTCTCAACAGATGGATTTTCTTCGATTTCATTGAAAATCTGATAAGGAACGGAAGCTTCCTCTAAAACAGCGATAACATCGTCAAGCGAACCATTTTTTTTGGAAGAACTATGTCCAGTGATAACGAATGCTCGTGATCCTAAAGCAAGAAGTTCTTTTTTGTGATTCTTTACACAGTTTTTTTCTGCATAAGTATTTGTAGGGTCAAAAAAACGCATGATAAACTCCTTTCATGGTTAGACTAATCGCAAATGCGATTTTAACGGTGAAATAGTATACTGCATCATTGTCATTTGGCTGGAAATCAATAAAACAGTACACTGGTTATTTTCTGCTATAGTGTAGCATAGCAGAAAGAAAAATTGCAAATTGCAAAGCTTTTTTTCGCTTTTTTCAAGGGTTTTCTGATTTTCGGCTTGCAGTATCCCACGTTTATGTTAAGATATACTGTGAGACTTTATCTCATCATATAAAAAACAAAATATCGGAGTATAGTAATATTGGAGTTAGAAATATACAGATGATATTTTTAGAAATTAAGGAGGTACCGATGAAGAAGATACTAGCACCGTCTATTTTGTCTGCTGATTTTGCAAATCTGGGCAGAGATGTTTTGACTGCGATTGATGCCGGAGCAGAGTATGTGCATATTGATGTCATGGATGGAATGTTCGTTCCACAGATTTCTTTTGGAAATCCTGTAATTAAGGCACTTCGTCCACTCACAGATGTGATTTTTGATGCACATTTAATGATAGAAGACCCAGGTAGATATATCGAAGATTTTGCAAAGGCAGGAGCAGATATTATTACAGTACATGCAGAAGCCTGCACACATCTTGACCGAGTAGTACATCAGATTAAGGATTGCGGTAAGAAGGCAGCCGTTGCGATTAATCCTGCGACACCACTTTCTGCGATTGAGTATGTTTTACCAGAATTGGATATGGTATTAGTTATGACTGTAAATCCAGGTTTTGGAGGACAGAAGTACATTCCTTACTGTGGCGAGAAGGTTCGGGAGCTTCGTAAGATGATCACAGAGAAGAATCTTGATGTGGATATTCAGGTTGACGGTGGAGTGAAGGCCTTGAATATAGCAGAGATTGCAGAATGTGGGGCTAATATATTTGTATGTGGTTCTGCTGTATTTGAAGGGAATATTGAGAAAAATGTTAAAGAGATTTTAGAGCAGATGAATAAATAATTTGAGATAATAACGCACATTTAGTATACTTACTATACTATCATCTTGCCCTTGTGTTCAAGTATCGCAGGTGGGTTTTCGAGGAAAAGGAAGTGGCATGGTGGCAAACAGAGCATATAAATTCAGAATATATCCTTGAATTTGAATAACCAGTCACATTAAATTTGTTCTGAAGTTAAAAAGTTACAAATAATTAAGGGGTAATTTCAGTGAAAACTGAGCAAATAATTTCTAAAGAAATTGATAAAATTTTAATAGAAATTTTATAAAAAATTTAGTTAAACGAGAGGTAAATATTATGAGCGATTGTACACATGATTGTAGCAGTTGTGGCGAAAGCTGCGCACAGAGAGAGTCCAAACCAGAAGATTTTCTTGTAAAGTTAAGTAAAGGAAGTTCTGTTAAGAAGGTTATTGGTGTTGTATCCGGTAAAGGTGGAGTAGGTAAGTCTATGGTAACTTCACTTCTTGCAGCAGCTTCTATGAGAGAAGGATTTAAGACAGCTATTTTAGATGGAGATATCACAGGACCATCTATTCCAAAGGCATTTGGTCTTTCCATGAATCTTGTAGGTAACGCAGAAGGACTGATTCTGCCAGCAACAACAACTTGCGGAATCGACATTGTTTCTGTTAACCTGATGCTTGCGAATGAGACAGATCCTGTTATCTGGAGAGGGCCTGTTCTTGGCGGAGTAATCAAACAGTTCTGGGGAGAGACATTATGGCAGAACATTGACTATATGTTCATTGATATGCCTCCAGGAACTGGTGATGTACCGCTGACTATTTTCCAGTCTGTTCCGTTAGATGGTATTGTTATCGTATCTTCTCCACAGGAATTAGTTGGAATGATCGTAGAAAAAGCGGTGAACATGGCAAGAATGATGAATGTTCCAATTCTTGGTTTAGTAGAGAATATGAGTTATGTAGAGTGTCCTGACTGTGGAAAGCAGATTAAGGTATTTGGAGAAAGCCACATTGATGAGATCGCGGCAGAGTATGATGTACCTGTTCTGGCTAAGCTTCCAATGGACCCAGCACTTGCCGCAGCCTGTGATGCAGGAAAGATTGAGTACGTTGAAAATAATTATATGAAAGATGCCATTGAGGTATTGAAGAAATTATAATATGAAACGTCATGGAGGCGTAAATGGACAAAAAAAATAATCAGAATGATAATCCAAACAAAAAGAAGAATATAAAGTCTGCCATTATTCTTCTGGTCGTTTGTCTTGGAATTACCGCTCTCTTTACTTCTGTGATGAGCCGTTATAAGAATGGTTCACAGAAGAAGATTTCGTATAGTAAGTTTCTTACGATGTTGGATAAAGGAGAGATTAAAAAGGTACAGGTAGCAGACCGAAAGATTTATATCGAACCGAAGACACAGCAGAATCCGTTAATGAAAACAACATATTATACGGTTTCTATGAATGATGCACTGCTGGTTAACCGTTTAAAAGAAGCGGAGGACAATAATAAGATTAGTTCTTATGAACAGCAGGACAGCAGTGGATCGAATGCGATTCTTTCTGTTATGGTTAGTTATGTACTTCCGTTTGTGCTGATCTATGCAATGATGTATTTTGTTATGCGTGGAATCGGCAAGGGCGGCGGTATGATGGGAAGTGTAGGAAAGAGTAATGCAAAGGTATATGTTGAGAAAAAGACAGGAGTTACTTTTGCAGATGTAGCCGGTCAGGATGAGGCAAAGGAAAGTCTTACTGAGATGGTTGATTTCCTTCATAACCCTGGTAAATATATTGAAATTGGTGCCAGACTTCCAAAGGGTGCGCTGTTAGTAGGCCCTCCGGGAACTGGTAAAACTTTACTTGCAAAAGCAGTTGCGGGTGAGGCAAATGTACCGTTTTTCTCTCTGAGTGGTTCCGACTTTGTAGAAATGTTTGTCGGGGTCGGTGCATCAAGAGTTCGTGATCTGTTTAAGCAGGCACAGTCTATGGCACCTTGTATCATTTTCATTGATGAGATTGATGCTATCGGTAAGAGCCGTGACAGCCGTTATGGTGGTGGAAATGACGAGCGTGAGCAGACATTGAATGCCCTGCTTGCAGAGATGGATGGATTCGATTCTTCGAAAGGCCTTGTTATTTTAGCAGCGACAAACCGTCCGGAAGTATTAGATAAGGCACTTCTCAGACCGGGCCGTTTTGACAGACGAGTTATCGTAGAACGCCCTGACTTAAAGGGCCGTGTGGAGACATTAAAAGTACATGCAAAGAATGTCAAGATGGACGAGACAGTTAATTTTGACGAAATTGCCCTGGCAACTTCCGGTGCCGTAGGTTCTGATCTTGCAAATATGATTAACGAGGCCGCCCTTGCAGCAGTTAAAGCTGGAAGAGAAGCAGTATCTCAGAAAGACCTGTTAGAGGCAGTAGAAGTTGTTATTGCCGGAAAAGAAAAGAAAGACCGTATTCTTGGTGAGGAAGAAAAGAAAGTCGTTTCTTATCACGAAGTTGGTCATGCCATGGCAATTGCTGTGCAGAAAAATACAGAACCAGTACAGAAGATTACGATTGTTCCAAGAACAATGGGTGCACTGGGTTACACCATGCAGGTTCCTGAAGAAGAAAAATATCTGATGAGCAAAGAGCAGATGCTCAGCGAATTAGTTACACTTTTTGGTGGACGTGCGGCCGAGGAAGTTGTATTTAATTCTGTTACAACAGGAGCTTCTAATGATATCGAGCGTGCGACCCAGATTGCAAGAGCGATGGTAACACAGTACGGTATGTCTGAAAGATTTGGACTTATGGGACTGGAGTCTGTACAGAACCGTTATCTTGATGGACGTGCAGTGATGAACTGTTCCGATGCAACAGGTGCACTCATCGATGAAGAAGTAAAAGAAATGCTCAAAGTGGCTTACGATAAGGCGAAAAAGATTATTGAAGACCACAGAGAAGTTATGGACGAGATTGCAGAATTCCTGATTGAAAAAGAGACAATTACCGGTAAAGAATTCATGGAAATTTACAATAAATCTTTAAAGAAAGATGAACTGGAAAGTGTTGAAGCGAATGTTGAAGAGGATAAGGAGAAAACAGAATTATCCGAGGCAGAAACGGTATCAGAAGAATCTTCATTAAAAGATGCGGAAAGTCAGGATGCACAGAAAGTTACCGAAAAGAAAGACAGTGAGCAAACAAAACAGGAAGAGTAAATTATGTTTGATATTCAGGAAGAACTGAAAAAACTCCCGGCAAAGCCGGGGGTATATCTGATGCATAATGCACAGGATGAGATTATCTATGTCGGTAAGGCAAGAATCCTTAAGAACCGTGTGCGTCAGTATTTTCAGAGTAGTTATAATAAGAGTGTAAAAATCCAGCACATGGTTTCTCACATCGCTTATTTTGAATATATCATCACAGACTCGGAGCTTGAGGCTCTGGTTTTGGAATGTAATCTGATTAAAGAACACCGTCCACATTACAATACGATGCTGAAAGATGACAAGAGTTATCCATATATTCGTGTCACAGTGCAGGAAGATTATCCGAGAATTTTATTTTGCCGTCAGGTGAAAAGGGATAAATCGAAATATTTCGGTCCGTATACGAGTGCGGGGGCGGTAAAGGATACAATTGAACTAATGAGAAAAGTATACAAAATACGGAGCTGC
>UMLG01006545.1_pt1 | contig 13454 bp, 20 predicted proteins | sample 1966511 | NCBI WGS metagenome assembly UMLG01 (sample SAMEA4836195, study PRJEB28245) | human gut metagenome | biome: gut microbiome; material: fecal sample | place: Denmark | collected 2008
GCACTATGTAAATCCGGTTCAACTACAGACGCACAAATTAATTTAGACAAAAATCCTGATGAATCAAATTTCTGTCTGTATATTCCCGGCTTTCCTGTCACCTGAACCTCTCTTGTACATGCTTCTCTTATTTTTTCATATTCATCTGTTGTCAAAGCCTTAATTTCCCACTCTAATGCTTCTCCGTTTTCATCGCATAAAGACTTTGTTGCCCTATACTTTACATTATCCTTATATTTCTTATTCTTCTTTAAAAATGCACTTAAATTACTTGCCATTGCTCTTTCCTCCTAAAATAAAATGGATAAGAAGTTTTTAAGCTCCTTATCCACTAATAATTACATATAACTTGGTTCTTTATATTCCGCATCCGTTGTATAATCCATTGCGTAACATTCAATTTCCTGCTCAATAAAATCACCATCTGCATCAAATGATGAAAGAAGAACATCTCCATCAATAACACAGTCATTATATGTTTTTGCACTTGCTCCCATTGATGTTGCCGGGTCTTCTGATTTTACTTCTGCTGTAAAGGTCGGAAGCATACCTGTATCTTTATACTCCTTTACAAGTTTATCAAACATTTCACTACACTTGTATACCGTCATTTTAAGTTTGATTTCCAAACCATTTGGCTTTTTACCTTTTATTGTTTTACCAAGAATAGGTACATCTGCAAGACTGACATTTGCTTTTGCTTCAAAGTCCTTTGCATTAAGCATTGCATATCTTCTACCACCAACTGTACAGTATAATGTAGCTAATTTACTTGAAGGTGCATCGTTCTGATTCATAAAGTTCATTTATCTTACCTTTCCTTTCTGTTGTTAATTGATAATTGTTGTCATATACAATTTTTCCATTGCACCTATGACTGTTACATTTGTAGAAATAACAACTGATTTTCTTTCTTCACCCTTTGCTACTGAAATATCATCGTCTCCAAATTCTTCTATGGCTCTTACAGATTCAAGATATTTAAAAATTTCTCTTATATCATTTTTAAGTGAAATTCTTCCTGCATCATCATTTGGAACTTTACCAACGTATTTTTCATTAAATATTGATGAAATATTATCAGCAATATAATCAATAACACGGATTGTCTGGTTATCTTTAAATACATCACCTTTCTGCTCTGTGAGGGTAACAAGAGAATTAATATCAACTAATACTCTCACATTTTCTCCAACTTTATGAAGTGCAAATTCTCCATTTTTGATTGCATCTTCAAGCTCACGCTGTGTATATTCCGTAGGAATGTCATATTCACCATCATATAAAACATTTGTAACTGACCTGTTTATTCCTGCTGCCGCTTCAAGTCCGGCTACCCAGTAAACTAAATCAGAACTGTTCTTTACATTGATACACGCTTCTGAATCCCCTTTGTAGTTGTACATAACAACCTGTAACTTATTTCCAACTTCATCTCTCATACGCTTTGCATAAGAAAGATATAAGCCTTTTGTCACTTCACCGTTTACCTGTGAGCCGACCGGATGGTCGATATATGCAATAACGTTCACATCAGGATATGATTCCATTTTATTTAAAAATGTCTGATGGCTCTCATTTCCTGCTGTTCCATTCGTACCACCTGTTAAATTTGAACCGGCTGTTGCAGCTAAACTTGCACTTTCTTTAAATTTAACAAATTTGTTTGCAACTAATTCTTTTGCCGTTTTGACAGTCTGCATATCAACTAATACTGTTTTTACGTATGTAGATACATCAAATCTTGACGCATCATCTACATTTGCCTTAATGACAATTTTTATATCGTTTCCTCTTGTACCACAATATAATGCCTCTGCATATGTATTTGATGCCTTTGCTCCGTTACTGTTTAAACGGTAAACATAAAGCTTTGTTGCGTTTTTAAATACATCCCTAAAACCTTTTAATTCTTCTGCATCGTAAGAGTAACCAAGAATCTCTAATGTATTCTTTGCAAATTCTTCTGCTGTAATAGCAAAAATCTTATTTTCAGGTCCCCAGTTTAATTCAAGACCCATTCCTACAACTCCACGTTCTGCATTAACCACAATACCTGAACGTGTAGAAATAAAATTAATATAAGTTCCCGGAATTACTTTGTTCTGTGTTAAAAAGATTCCACCACCTAATGCCATTTTTACTGTCTCCTTCCATAATAATCTTCAATTTTTTCATCAACTTCCTGCTGTGTATAACTTTCTGAATCGTCCAATACAGCATTGAGGAAATCAATATACTGTCTGTACTTATTTGATTTAATCAACTGCTCCTTACTGTGCTTTACTACCGGCACATCTTTACTCTTAGTGTCTGCCATTGCTACCTCCTTACATTTGTACTTATGTCACAGCTTTCAATTTTCTCTTCATCCTCTGTCTTATCCACAACAAAGAACTCATAAGTTACCTGAAACTGTAATACTCCGTCTACAATCTGTCCTAAAATGTCTTTTCCATGCATTACAAATCCATCAACTGTTATGTCCTTAAGCAAATATTCCAGATTTTCAGATACGCTTAATTCATCTGCATATGTTTCTTCACTATCAGACCAATATCGTATGATAAATGGTAATGTTCTTTTATACCTAATTCCAACTATATGCTCTACGTGTGGAGACAGGCATAATATAGAAAAACAAGGTTCATTTAAACCCTGTTCTACTGATTCAGTATATATCTCATATTTACTCTCATCATATTTCTGCCTAATCCGGTTAACTATGCCGTTTATTATCTTCTCTATCATTTACCATCTGCTCCTGCCAACAATTTCTTTAATTTTGCTTCAAGAATACCTGATGCATCTCTTTTAATCTCTTCCTCTGATATTGTAAGCATATGTCTGCCTTCAACCCATCCGTTTCCACCTACTGTCCTATGCCCAAATTCTACATAAGATGCATATTCTACCGGATTAATTACCTCAATAACGTAAGTATCACCAAAATGATGCACCGGAAGAGAATTTGCAAATGCTGCTGCACTCTGGCTCTTTCCTGATGTCCATCCTCTCCTAAGAGTTCCACCAACTTTTCCTGAACCTTTAGGATATTGTCCAACAGGCGTACGTCTTATGACTTTAGACAATAATCTTGCAGCAAGTTCTTTAGCTGCCGCTTCAAAGAATGCATCTGATTCTTTAGAAATGGCTTCCAAATTGGCTTTTAACTGTTCTAACTGTCTGTAATCTATCTTTGAATCTCTCATGCTTTATTCTCCAATATATCAAGTACAATTTCCTGATGCGTAGGGTACACAGCCGGCTTTCCACTACACTTATATGCTTTAGTTATTCCCATGCTGTTAACATGTATTACAGAACCTGGTTTAACTTCTATTTCAGGTGCCATAAAAAGCTTAATAATCTGTGTAACTGTTGCATTTGCCTCACCATTTGCGGTTGCTCCTATACTGTTATAAGACAGTCTGCACTTAATATCTGAATGAACTTTAGTTTCCTTAAACTTTGTTATGGAAGAATTAAGCACCTTAGTTTTTTCAAATATATCTGCCGTGGAATCATAAGATGATTCTATTGCCTTTCGTGTCATTAAAACTGTATTTTTCGAAAGCATTTAATCAACTCCTCTCCACTGTTTCTTAATGTTCCAATTAAATTGTTAAATGCTGCATCCGGAGATGTACCACTGAAATTAACTGACGTATCGCCTACCTTAACAGAACTTACGCCCTGTTCTAAGTCAAATTCTTCAAGTTTGCCTGCAGACTTCAAAGTATACAGAAATTCACCGCATACTCTGTCAATAGCCGATTCTTCAAGGCCTTTTGGCAATTCCTTTGTATGACATCTGGAATTAAGGTCAGTAACAACCTTATCTATACAGAATTTAAGCAAAGAATAATGCTCTTCAACAAATTCACATCCCATACTTCTTAAATTCTCTATAATTTTGTCTTCCATCGATTTCACCACCTTTAATGTGCTTTGACACAATTATGTATCAAAGCACTGTCACTTAACCTAATTTATGCTTAAATGCAACTATTCTAATCTGTTTAGGTTCATAAACAGGATTCCAGTTAGCAGGATCCGCAAGTTCTACTCTTGAAGGTCCTTCTGTCTTTGCTACATTTGCATTTGTGAACGCAACTCCTCTTGGATGAAGTATAGTTGTTCTTCTGTTAATAAGATAATCAACACCTGAGCCTTTTCTCTTTGCTCTGTCTGTTTCAGTTGGAACAAATCCAACAGGATTTCCATTACCTAAGGCAACTGCTCCATTACCAAAAAGATATGTTGTATATGACTTAGTTTTTGAATCATAAGGACATCCATCATCAATAATTACTCTCTTACCCTGATACGTACCAAATGCTACATCGTTTGATGGCTGTACTGTTTCGATAAGATTCTGTTTCTTAAGGTATGCTTCTGTAGCTGAATGCATACAGATACCTGTAAGCTGTGCTTTAGCATCTCCTAACTTCTGTTCTGCATCAATAAATGCTGAACCACTCCAGTTAGCTGCTGCTCCTGAATTTCCTGTAATATCTAAAAGATTAGATGCAAGTCTTGTTTCTGCTGCTTTCTGTGGTTCCTTAACTTCCGGAATTGTTCCAAATACACCATTAAGGATTGCTACAAGTTCCTTCTGCATATCTCTTGCCCAGAACTGTGCCACCAAATCACCGATTGCTTTCATTGGGTCTGCTCCTGCAAGTGCTGCTGCTAAATCTGTAGAACTCCACATCTTAGCTCTTCTGATAACTGTAGCTACATCCTTGTTTGATGTGATTTTGTTATCTGTTAAATCTTCTCCTTCAATTACCTGCTCTGATTCTCCTGTTAAATCTTCGAAGAATGGCATTGTTACTAATGGTGATGCCTGAGAAGCCAAAGCATCAAATTCTGCATTATTTGAAACAATTCCGCTGTTAAATAATGCTGATAATTCCATTGTTCTGTTTAATACATATGGAGTAAATAACTCCGGTACGATTACATCCTGTAATGTTGTTCCTGACATTTCTAATACCTACCTTTCTAAATTTTTTTAATTAAATGGTTACTCCTGCGGCAGCCGCTAACTCTTTAGCCTGTGCCGGGTTTTCCTTGAACAGTTTTCCCTGCTCTGTTAAGTTAAATGTTTCCTTGGCAAAAGGATTCTTTGTGGGATTTCCACCTTTATTAGGTTCATATCCTGCTTTCTGCTTAAACAGATGTGCCATAGTCTTATCCTCTCTGTAAGCCTTGATTGATTCATCAACACCAATAGGATTATTGTCCTTATCAAATGTAAACTTATCAATTCCACCTGCTTTATAGATAAGATAATCAGGATCCAATACTCCTGACTTTGCAAGTTGTTCCTTCAACGCATACTGTTTTGAAGTATTAACTGCTGCTGCCTTAAGATTTCCGATTTCTGTTTCATAATCCTTAATCTTATTCTGGAGTTCTTCATTGTCTCCATTTTCTTTCTTTAATGTTGTGATTGTTTCATTAGCTGTCTTCAATTCCTCGCATTTATCATTAAATACGTTCTTCGGTACAGCATGTTTTGGAAACTCTTTCTTTGCAGCCTCCATTACTTCATCAACATTAAGTTTTCCATCTGTAATTTTTGCTTTTTCAAGCAATTCCTTTAACCATTCCATTTTTATTACCTCCATAGATGTTTTATTCCAGTTCTACTGGTGATTGGATTCTACCGATATACCTTCGGCAAGGTATTTCTGTTCTTTAGTGCCTACAGAAAAAGGCATATAAAAAGAGAGCCTATTTCTAAGCTCTCTGATTAACGTTATTAAGTTTTTAATTTTTACTGTAAGCCTACCTGTGCTTTTGCTGTGGCTTTTCCATTTTCAAATGTTACATTTGCATTACTTCCAGCTGTTCCATTTCCATACCATGTATATATTTCTATAGTATATCCATTGGATTCTGACTTGGTTGATAACTCTCCCTTTGAGCCAATAATATCAACTACTTCATCATAACTCATCCCTGTCTCTATCTGATTGTATTCATCCATTGTTATATACTCGGACTTATCAGATACACCTGAAATATCTTTTTGTATTGAATCATTTGTGTTTAATGCTGCTGCAATTCCTATACATATTAAAATTATAAATACTAAAATTGAAAATAAACATCCGTGTCCTTTTTTTAATGTTCTTTTACAATTCGGACAAACCTTCGCTTTCTTAGGAATTTCGCTTTGACAAAATTTGCATACCTTAGTTTCACTCATATATTCTTCCTCCCATAAATCTTTTGTTATATTTTACCATATAAAAGAGAATCTTACTATATTTTAGAACATTTCTATTTTATTTTCGTCATTTTGTACTGGAACAACTAACTGTTTTTCAGTTTTATCAATTTTACCTGTCAACTCCTCTATTCTGTTGCTAAGCCTAATAAATGTATCAATATCATCTATTCTACATTTACTCTGCATATCCTTACATCTTGTAATCTGTTCCTGTAATTCTTCCCTGTACATAAATATTCACTCCTACAACTGCATTAGTTTTTTCAATAACCGGGCATCAACTTCTACTTCAAACTTCCATGCTCCATCCAAATCAATTTCTGTCGGTATGATATTGTCAAATGTAATAGTTTCAAATATTCCGTCTCTTCTCCAAATCTCTGCCAAAACACTGTATCTGCTAATAGAACTTATAATCTTTTCATCTATATCATTTGTCTGCTGCACATTATCACAAATTATTATTGTAATGTGATGCTTCTTTATACCATAACTTACGCTCCCAACAAACGGAACTTTAGTACTATGCTCATATATTTCAACTGTAGGCTCACATTCTGCCATACATATTCGTCTGCCATCTATTTCACCGTACAGTTTTCCGTTTTCAAGATTTAATGTTTTAATCAAAGTCTTTCTCATTATCATCTGTCCTTTCTGATTTTGGGTATAAAAATACCACCTAGCCTTTGACTAGATGGTATCTACATCTCTAAACTTTCTGCAAAATCCGATTGTTCTTTTCTTAAATGCATATATTCTTCTAATTTTTCATACGTATCACTTGGTGAACCTTCTATCACTTCATATCCTTTCTCATTGGAGAAACGCAAATACGGTTCTATTTCATCCCATATTTTCTTCATTTCTGGTGTTTTTGGTAAAATCATATTAATCACTCTCCCAATAGTTGCTTAACTCTGTATTCCGTATAAACTTCATCATACTTCCCTTCCTCAAAGTTATCTGAGGCATAATTACTAATTTCATTAATATTGTAACCCTTATTGATAAGTTTATCAATCTTTTTCTTTGATTTATGCCTAATCCAATAAAGATATTCTTTACTATCAATTATTTCACCGTGTCCTATTCTATAAGATTGTGCATCCATCCAATGTATGTATTCATGTACATATGTACTCAATATATTTTTAGGACTTGCAGCATCCTTTTGCAATTCCAACAATTTCACTTTATTTCCTATTACTTTATCAATATACAATTTGTTTTTTATCGCATTATATGATGCCATTGCACCTGTTTGCATTTCAGAACTATCTATAATAACTATCGTTGGTAAATTGTCAGAATTTACAATTTTTAATTTTTCTAACGATTGTGTTATGCTCAAATCAATTTTATGTAATTCTTTAGGCTTTAGTTCGATATTTTTAGACACATATAAATTATTTTTTGTATTAATTATTTTATAAGCTGATATATTAATATTCCCTCTATCGCTTTTAAGCACATTGTTCTTATCTAAATTTACAGGTCTAAATAATTGTTCTTCGTTAATATTTTTACTTATTTTTATTTTCTGCTCAAATTTAAAGCCATTGTCTACATTTTTCTTCCAATTTTTATACGTCATATCCGCAGGAACATAATATGTATTACCATCTTTATCTCTTGCAGCCCTTTGTTCACCTTTTGTAAATTCATCATCAAAATAAGGTGCTGTACAGCTTCTACAGTTAACGTGAAATGGCGGAGCTGTTACACCCTCTTCATATTCGCTCATCTTGAATACTTTGCCATCCATTTCCTGACAGATATCTGATGTATGACCATCCAATGTGGCTACAATCTCATATCTGTCAACATCCAGTTCCTTAAAGCATTCCTTTTGAGCCGTTGAACTAAAATAAGCCGATTCAGTCATTACAAGTCTGCCGGCATTAACCTTGCCTACATTCATTTTACTTGCAATCTGGCTTATTGCCTTGTCCGGTCCTGCACCTGTAATACACATCTGGCTTAAACTTGTGTGTAACTGATTTATAAGCTGTGTCTTATTGCCCCATATTCTGTCGCTGAAATTCTTTCCATCAGCAAGCCACGGCTTATTTACCACTTTTTCAATTAATCTGTCATTTAATGCTGCAAAGTTCGAGCCGACACCAACGCCTTTTTGAATTTCATAAGCTGTTCTGTAATAACTTTCCTTATATACGTCTTTTATGTGTTTGCTTACTTCATCATTCAAATTACCAAATGCTACTTCTGCCTGTTGTCTGCATTGAAGTTCCAACGCTTCCAATCTGCTTATATGAGCTCTTGCAGATGCGTTTTCAAGTTCTTTTACCCACTCACCTGAAAAAGCGTTTTCCCTGCCCTTTTTTATGTATTCCTCAACATCCCACTTAAGTTCCTTTAACTCTTTGGCATTTAGTGATTTTTTAGCATCAAGCATAGACATATTATTGTTTTCCGCATATCGCTGATACCATGCATTTATTTTTTCGTTAATGACCTTAGCTGATTTGTCAAACTGTTCCTGAATATTAAATATTTTCTTTACGGAAGTCTGATGTGTAGCTTCTTCCATTTCAACAAATCTTTTCTTCCAGTATTCGCTATTCTTCATTTGCTCCACCTACTGAGTTATCGCCCTCTTTAGCTGAATCATCACCATTGTTTCCATCTCCATTTGGCTGTTTAGCAAACATCTGTTGATATACGTCAGAATTCTGTGCTTTTTCTTCATTTTCCTTCTGAATCTGTTTAAGCTCTGCTTCCACATCCTCAACAAACGGATGATTCTTAAGTATTGTTTTCTGACTTATGATTCCAACGCTGTCCTTACATATTGCTGCCTGCTCCTGCTCATTCTTGATACAGGTTCTTGTCCATGTCTGTACAATATTGTCGCATTTAATGTTCTTAAAGCTACATATGGCTCTTATCAGCTTTGAAAATCCCAACTGAAACTCTGTTTCCATTAAGCCTACTTTCATTTCCAACAAAGAATACATAAACTTAAGTGCTTCACCTGACTGATTACCAAATGTCTCAGGTCTTGGGTCAAATCCCTGCCCCTGCTCAAATATTGCTTTTCTTGTAGCATCAAGAACGCTGTTTCTTGCTTCAATCGGAATCTCAATGTTAAGAGTGCTTACACCTGCACCATCTTCATCAAGTTTTATTGTTTTATATTTTTTCAAATCCTGCAAAAATCCGTTTAAATCAGTTCCGCCATATCCCGATAATACAAATATAAGTTCCTGTACATCTTCCAAATCGTTGATAAAGCCACTGTATACCTTGTCATATACATCTATTAAGCTTTTGATATTATCAAGGTCAGATGATTTAATGTTGTTATTAAAAAACGGAATGAAAGGTATTTCTTCCATTCCGTGACTATACTCGCTTACGAGTTCTCCTGTTGTCGGATTTTCAAATATTGCATAATCTGTTAAGTTGTCATAATTTAAATCTGATTGAAGCCTTCTGTATACCTGACATTCCTCTTTGTTCCAATATTCATATATTGTGTAGTTTTTTCCATCTGTTTCATCTATCTGGGTATATACTCTTAATGCTCCTATCAGCTTCTGTTTTGCTGACTTATTCCATATCGGAACAATCTGTTTGCTATCAATAACTGCCCACTCAAATTCATTTAGCTCATTTGTCCAATAATGAATCCATGCAACACCTGCATTGGCTGCATTAACACAAAGCTCCATGCATTCTTTTCTATATTCATCTCCTAAGGACTTTAATATTTCTGCATTAGCCTTTGAATTACCAACATCAAACGTAGGCGGAGTAGTGAATGCATAAGCTGCTTTCTGATTTACTATAAGGCCATGAAAATTGCGGGGTATTCTGTTATCCGCATTTCTCAAAGGATTGCCTTCATTGTCTTCCTTTTTAGGACCATATAACACATCACTCTGATTTCTGTAATATCTGTCAGCAATATCACATTTAACCATATACATTGCATGCCCCGGCATATACTGACTCAATAATTCTTTCATTCTATCTAAATCCACTTGCTTCACCTCTTTACTTTAATACTGATAATCCGTCAGACTTCTTAGCACAATCCTCTGCAATTCCTGTTGTTGCATCCTGTGCATCGTCATGATCATTCTTTCCTTCTCTCTGATACCTTGACATTGCCTTATAATAATCAGGCCATCTGTTCTTCCAGTCTTCAGGAAAATATATGTGTTGCATTACCCACGCTGAATTTGAAAAAATTCTTGCATTCTTGTTGTTATGCTGTGTAAACCACTTAATAACTGTCTTGTTACTTTTTAATTCATCCAGAAGTATTCTCTTAACACTTCTGGCAAATCCTCTACCACCATTATTTGATTCGATTCTTGCAATATTTACATTTCCATCAAATAACAGCTTAGCTGTTAACGGCTCTGTAACTTCCATTGGTTCCTGCGTATATATAACATCAAGTACGTACGCTTCATTGTCAAATGTTACTCCGTAGTTAATACTGCATAAGTAATCCTTACCTTCATCTGCGGTATCTGTATAATTTCTAATCTGCTTAAATTGTGGCATTTCTTTGTACGTCTTAAATGAAGTGTACATTCTGCCCTTTATGTCAATAGGATTCTGCTGATAGTTTGCTTCTGCAATATCAATACCCATTGTTGCTCTTTTATTTTCATATGACTTTTTTGACAATATTTCAGGACAAAGCATTGTTCCATCTTCCTTAACCGCCTTATAGCATATATGCCTTACTTTTACTCCTATGCTCTTAAAGTGTTCCAATGCCCTACCTGCCAAATCAAGGCTGTGCCATCTTGTCATGACTATTATTGTTTTGCCACCCTCTTCAAGTCTTGACATCATCGTATCTGTAAACCATGTCCAATGATTATCAAGAATATTTGCATTATTTGCTTCAAGTGCCGACTTAATCAAATCATCGATAATCATCAACGTAGCACCAAAACCTGTTGCTGTTCCTGTAGGGGATGTTGCCAAATAATTGTTATAGCCATTTTCAAGTGACCACATATTCATTGCACCATCACCACGTTTTATGGTTACCCCCGGGAACACATCTGAATAAACAGCCTTGCTTTCATCTGCCTTTGCTTCAAGAATCGTATTTCTTACACCTTTGGAAAATGTTGTCGACAATGTTTCATTGTATGAACCTGTCATTATCTTTTGTGTCTGGTCATTTCCTAAAACCCATTCAACAAAATTACCAACTGTTCTGGATTTTCCATGTCTTGGCGGCATATTAACAACCATTACTTCATCATCTGATTTTATAAACTGCTGCAACTCATTACAGAAGTCACGTAAAAAGCCCCTGTCTTCCTTGTAGAAGTCAGGAGCCTTTAATTTGCAATACTGCCAGAAATCTCTTCTTGCTAATTCTATTTTTGCATATAATCTTATTAAATTTTTATTCAGGTTCAAGGTCCTCACCTGCCAATCTAAGCAGCTGTTCAGTACTTAATCCCTCAAAAGGATTATTAACATTTCCTGACACCTCAACCTTATCCTTAAACATTCCCAAATGTCTTCCCAAAAGTTCCAAAGCTTTTACCTTGTCATAGGTAGTCAGCTCTATTCCATTCTTGCCTTGCTTAATACCAGAAATCGCCTTAATTTGTCTTCTTGAAAGTTTGTCAGTTTCTGTTATCTCAACTGCCTGACAATACATCTGATTACCTTCACTATCCAATGCCGGAACGTAATCGCCACTTGGTGTCTTCATCATTACTGGCTTAGTCACAACCTTGGAATATTCAGAACAATTGGCAAATGCAACTGCTGCAAGCTCCTGAATCACATCATCCTGCGTAACCTCAATCCTTTCCAACCTATCCTTGATTCTTTCATCTATGTATTCTTTAATCTCAGGGACATTCATAAGACGAGTGGCTGCAGCTGCTGCTGTATTATCGTTTTTGACGTGTGGATATGCTTCCTTATACGCCCTTGTTCCATTCAGATCAATTAAATATTCATTTGCAAATATAACTTGTCTGTCAGTCACTGCAACCACTCCTTTCTGATTTATTCAAAAAAATTATGTATAACTTATTACGCTTTTTATTTATGCATTAAAAAAGCACCCTAATAAGGATGCTCTTTCATTCTTCGATGACTCTATAAATACTTAATTTCGGAGGAGGAACTTTAGTTCCCTTTGGGTATTTATCATATTATAACAATATCATATGTTCAATATAAACTTCTATCAACACTTTATTAATTTTTCAAGTTCTATTAAAGCTTTTCCGTGTAATTTGCACACCCATTGATATGTATACTTCATTTCAAGTGCTATCTCTTCCCACTTTTTTGATTGACAGTATCTCTTATATAAGATTCCTCTGTATTCTTCGTTACTTAACTTTGAAATTGTTGTCATAATCTCTGCTCTAATCTCAACTAATTTACGAACCTCTGTATTCCACTCTTCTATTCTTTCCTCGATTGTGCAAATTGTATCTGCCATCTTGTCCTGCGATGTAGAAGATATAACTCTTTCGCCCTGACTTATTGCACTTGTACTTGTTACAAGTTCCTGCAATGTCTGTATTTCTTCTTGTAGTCTCTTTATTCTATGTTCTGCTCTGCTTACCTGGAGCAGATACTCTTTAGCTTTGTTTATTTCTGCCACGTTATCCATCCTTTCTGTTAATCATCATCCCACTTTCTTGCGTCTCTTTCCCTTCGTCTATCGTCTCTGGAACTCATAACGCATAGTGAATATATTCCAGATACCACAATTACTGTAACAGCTACGATTATTATAATCATTCCGTATCACCTTCTTTCTCCAATTATTTCGTCCTTAAAATAATTCATTAAATTTTCAAGTCGTACGCAATCGTTTGATGCATCCATATCTCCTTTTCTAAAATACTTTTGTTCTATGCATAAAACTCTTCTATAAATTTTCTCCCACATCCAACGATATAATAATTTTCTCATATCTATTCACCCTCCATTTCTTTCAGCTTTGCTTCGGCTTCTGCTTGCGTGAGGAATACAGTTTTGCCAACTTCATCAAGCATATAAGCTTCAAATTTATTCTCTTCAATGAACTCATATAAATCTGGACAACCTTCGCAATCACCACGTCTACAATATAATGCATCTCCACCACAATCCTGTCCGACCATATATACAGATGCTCCAACCTTACAAGGCAACCGCAACAGTAAGCCTTGTTCTTCTAAATCTTCATAAT
>UMLG01054587.1_pt1 | contig 13428 bp, 10 predicted proteins | sample 1966511 | NCBI WGS metagenome assembly UMLG01 (sample SAMEA4836195, study PRJEB28245) | human gut metagenome | biome: gut microbiome; material: fecal sample | place: Denmark | collected 2008
AGACAGCCAATGCATGTGCACTCGACAGATGCATAATGCACTGCGCGGACAATTTCCACTGGGCAGAAAAGTATCCTGTCCGCGACATGGGAAATGGCAAGGTTCGTGCGGCAGGCATGGCGCTTGCAATGCAGGGCTCCTGCATATCAAATGTAGATGTCGGCTCGTGTACCTTAAAGCTTTCAGACTGTGGCACCTACAATATGATGATAGGTGCGGCAGACATGGGAACAGGCTGTGATACAATACTTGCGCAGATGGCGGCTGAGGTACTTGACTGCGAGCCGGATGATATAACAGTGTTTGGAGCGGATACAGATGCTTCTCCTTATGACTCGGGTTCATATGCCTCATCAACCACCTACATCACAGGAATGGCCACACAGAATGCAGCACTTGAGCTTCGTGAAAATATAAAGAAAATCGGTGCACAGCTGCTGGGCTGTGCTGCATCAGAGGTGGATTTCGACGGTAAAGAGGTGTATATCATAAATCCGGACGGTGCAGACAATGGGGCAGTTTCCGTAAGTCTTTCCGATATAGCAACAAAATCACAGGTCAACAACACGATACCTGTAGATGTCACCGCCACATATTCATCACCTGTCTCACCGCCACCATACATGGTAGGCATGGTCGAGATAGAGCTTGATAAGGAGACAGGAGCAGTTAAAATACTTGATTATCAGGCTGTCGTGGACTGTGGAATCCCGGTCAATCCAAACCTTGCGCGTGTACAGACAGAGGGTGGCATAGGTCAGGGAATCGGCATGGCACTTTATGAGAATGTCACCTACAATGCCGGTGGTAAAATCGCAGAAAATGATTTCATGCAGTACAAGATACCGACACGACAGGATGTGGGACATATCAACGTCGAATTTGAGACAAGCTATGAGCCTTCAGGCCCATTTGGAGTCAAGTCAATCGGCGAGATAGTTATCAATACACCGGCTCCTGCGCTGGCACATGCCATTTATCGCGCAACAGGCGTATGGCACAGGACAGTTCCGTTTACCCCAGAGAAAATACTTATGGGAATGGCAGACCCTGACTGGCACGAAAAGGACCTAAGAGTGAAATGATTCATATCATATACATGGCGGCTGGAAACAGCCGCCGTTTTGGAAGTAACAAGCTGTTTTATGAGCTGGATGGAAAACCTATGTACAGGCATCTGCTTGACCACTTGATAGAAATTAAGGATAGATATAATAAATTAAAAAATACCGGAACTAATAAGCCTTTAGACAGTGATGAAATGGATGCTGATACTGTTATTGATACTTATATTGGCACAGACACCGGTTTATCAAAAAAGCCTGGAAAAAAGACAAAAAATGCAGAATCGAATAACCCGGTCATAGATATAACCGTTGTTACACGTTATCGGGAAATACTGGACTACTGCGCATGTATCCCGGATTGCCATGCAGTCTTAAGTCCGGACAGCGAAAAAGGCATATCCTACACCATAAAAGCAGGAATTATGGCGGTGCAGGAGCAGAAAAAGACCGGTATGCAGGACTACTACATGTTTGCAGTAGCTGACCAGCCATATTTAAAAAGTCAAAGCGTGATTAAATTAATAGACAAAGTACTTGAAAATAAAGGAAATAAGCGATTAGTATTTTCGCTTCGCTGTGGAGATGCTGTAGGCAATCCGTGTGTATTTCATTCATCGCTTATCCCGCAGCTTTTATCACTGGAGGGTGATAAGGGTGGCAGAAGTGTGGCAAAGAAGTATGACTGTGTATATGTGGATATCGCAGATGAGCGTGAGCTGATGGATATAGATACCTTATCAGATTCAAAACATACCGTGACATTATAAAAGCTATTATGTAGGCTATTATGAAAGAGCACTGTATCAGTGCATATCGAATGTATATTTTATTCAAATTCCCATATACTACCTCCAAAGCATGAATGCAAATGCAAAAAAGTAACCGGAGGACAATAAAGTGAAAATCACAGGATTGACCAGAAGAGTAGATTCCCTCGGCAGAATAGTCATACCAAAGGAGCTTCGCAGGATGCTGCATATAAAAGAGGGAAGCCCACTGGAAATATATATGGATGCGGACGAGACGATAGTGCTAAAGAAGTATTCGCAGGTGGGAAGCCTGAAGAATATATCACAGGCATATGCACAGAGCCTGTCAAAGGTAACAGGAGCCATGGTATGTGTGGCGGATAGGGATGAGATAATAGCGGCAGCCGGCAAAAACCACAAAAATTATATAGGCAAGGCTTTGTCAAAAGAGCTCGAGAATATTATGGATAAGAGAAAAAGTGTATTGTACAGTAAAAAAGACGATACCCTGATACCTGTGGTAAAGGACGATAAAGCTGACTGTGAAGCGCAGGCAATAGCAGTAATAGTGCATGATGGTGATAGCGCGGGAGCCGTTATACTGTGTGTTTACGATGAAAAAGCCGATAAGTCTGAGATTGCCGAAAAGCTGGCGGGTGCAGCAGCAGAATTTCTGGCTGACCAGCTTGGCTAGAGATAGCAAAAAGCATTGTAAAAAACTATTTACTTGACTACAACAGTAATAAAGATGTAAAATAGCGAGATAAAGGGAGCAGATGGCTTCCTTTTGTGCTATAAAGGTATAATAGAAAATTAAGCAATTATTAATTATCTGATGTAGAGGCATTGTAGTATAATAGACAGTACATATTGGATATAGTTGTCAATTATCTATAAAGTATGCCGATATACAATGGTATACCGATAGTTTGGAGGTAACGTTTAGAAATGGCAAAACAGAAAAAGAAAAAGAAGAAAAAGCAGCATCGCGTTTTCTGGTTTTTCATAAAGCTTCAGATTTTTCTGATGGTACTGATTCTCGGTGGATTATGCTTTTATTACTTTGGAGGCTATGCAGACAAGGTGGCGAAGCTTCACTCAGAGGCGGTAGAGCTCGTGCAGAAATCTGACAAAAACACATTTTTACCGGCGAGGACGAGTACACTCTACGATACAAACGGTGATGAGATATCCGAGACGGCCACTACCAAAAAGGCTGACTATGTGAAGTATGAGGATATACCGCAGAACTTCGTAAACTGCATGGTCAGTATCGAGGACAAGAAGTTCTATAAGCACAATGGTGTGGACCTAAAGGCAATAGTGCGTGCCGCAAAGTCAATTATAAAAAACAAGAGAATTACCCAGGGTGGCAGTACCATCACGATGCAGCTCGCCCGAAATATTTATCTGGATACGAACAAGAACTGGCAGCGAAAAGTCAAGGAAATGTTCATAGCGATGGAGCTGGAAAAGAAATATTCCAAGAACGATATTATGGAGTTCTACCTGAATAATGTCTATTTCATGAACGGATATTATGGTATTCAGGCAGCGTGCCATGGATATTTTAACTGTGAGCTTTCGGATCTTGATTTGTCGCAGACTGCCTTTTTGTGTGCAATTCCGAACAGCCCGACATACTATGACCCGATAAACAACAAGGATCATACATTGACACGTCGCAATCTCATATTGAAAAATCTAAGGGAAGATGGCAAAATCACACAGCAGGAATATGAGACCGCCATAAATGAGGAGATAACCCTCAACATGCCTGAGAAGGATGACACGGTCAAGTACAATTATGTGGATACCTATGCATATTACTGCGCTACGAGGGCGCTCATGGAGAATGAGGGCTTCAAGTTCAAGTATTACTTTGACTCAGACGATGAAGAAAAGGAGTATGATGCTTCATATGATGAGATGTATTCATATTGTCAGAAAAAGCTCTACTCAGACGGTTATAAGATTTATACATCAATTGATCTGACTATGCAGCAGCAGCTTCAGGATTCAATTGACCTGACGCTTTTGGACTTTACAGACACGACCGATGATGGAACATTTAAGCTGCAGAGTGCTGCAACCTGTATAGACAACGACACAGGCGAGGTGGTTGCAATAGTTGGTGGACGAAGCCAGGATGCGGTCAGTCATACGTTAAACCGTGCTTACCAAAGCCATCGCCAGCCGGGAAGCTCAATCAAGCCGCTCATTGTGTATACACCATCATTTGAGCGTGGTAAGACACCGGATACCATCGTAAATGACCACAAGTTTGATGGAGGACCGTCTAACTCGGGTGATTCATATTACGGTGATGTGACTATCAGGTTTGCAGTTCAAAAGTCACTGAATACTGTAGCATGGCAGCTATATGATGAGCTCACACCAAAGGTAGGCTTACAGTATCTCAAGGATATGAATTTTACCAATATTGTAAAGGATGACTATGTCACAGCAACAGCACTTGGAGGTTTTACAACAGGTGTATCCACACTGGAGATGGCATCTGCATATTCAACACTTGAGAACGATGGAATGTACAGGAATCCGACATGTATTAAGTCGATTGTGGATTCTGACAACAATATCATATATACATCATCACAGAAGGACACCGTCATATATACAGAGACAGCATCGCGTATGATGACAGATGTCATGACAGATGTTATGAAATCAGGAACCGGACGTAGCGCTAATCTGGACAATGGCATGCCTTGTGCTGGCAAAACCGGAACCACAAACGATAAGAAGGACGGCTGGTTCTGTGGCTTTACCAGATACTACACCACATGTGTATGGGTAGGCTGCGATATGCCTGAGACAGTCAAAAAACTGACAGGAAGCTCTTACCCGGCAGAAATATGGAAGAACTACATGGATCAGATACATGCTGACCTTACACCAATAGATTTCCTGCCATATGCCCAAATATCGGATGATTATCAGGACAGCCAGGAGACACAGGATACACCTGCCGATGACCAGACGCAGAATAATCCTACAGATCAGACTGTGACCACACCTGATGCAGGAACTACAACACCGGATAAGACCACAACAGACACGAATAATACTCAGGGAACCACCACGACCACACCGGGTGAAAATAACAGTCAGGGAACAAATGGCGGCAATGGCGGAAATACGAGTGGTACTACCGGCGATACGACAGGTGGAAATGGTGGACAAAACACCGGTGGCAACACAGGCGGAAATACCGGAGAAAACAACGGTGGCAACACAGGTGGAAATAGTGGTAACACCGGTGGAAATAGTGGTAACACCGGTGGTAATACAGGTGGAAACACCGGGGACAGCACAGGTGGAGCTACCGGTGGTGCCACCGGAGGCGGAGCAGCCCAGTAGATTTTTCTTTGCAGTGCTGTCGGAAGTTTTGTTCTTTGCAGCATACGCACCTGTCACGATAGGAAACAAGATGATAGATGCGCTCATATATTCAGTGACCTACAACGGCTCATACCTTGCAGTAGAGGAAATTATCACAATCATAGTGATATCAATCCCACCGGTTAAGAAGGCGCTCGACTATGTGAAGCAGATGGCGAACAGCCGGTAGATAATCTATATTTAAATAATTAAAATATGTAAAAAAGAGCAGAATAGGTAGAAATACTTGTCCTGCTCTTTTTAGTATTCGAAAAAAGTAAAATAAAACACTCGAAAAATATAAAATAAAACATTAGAAAAATACAAAACAAAACACTCGAAAAACATAAAATAACCTTGTATAATCTGTGAATTAAATGGTATAATAACCATGAAGGGAGCAGATATTTATGGAATATATAAGCAGAATTGTTGATGATGTGATAGATAGAAAAACAGAGGCATTTAATGCAGTGAGCATCACAGGACCAAAAGGATGTGGAAAGACAAGAACAGCAAGAGAACGATGTAAAACTGTTATTGAATTTCAGGATGAAGACAAGAGAGAGGGGTATCTTGCAGTAGCAGAAACTGCACCTAAGCTCTTTTTAAAGAATCCTAAGCCAATACTGTTTGACGAGTGGCAGGATGCCCCAAAGATATGGGGAACAATAAGAAAAGCGTGCGATGACAATCCGGAGAGTGTAGGAGAGTTTTATCTGACAGGCTCATCAAGTAAGAAGATTAATACACCCCATACAGGTACAGGACGAATAACAGAGGTTACGATGTACCCTATGACTTTGTTTGAGACAAGAGAATCAAACGGAAGCATATCGTTGTTTAAATTATTAGAAGATGAAGCATATGATATTGATGGACTTACCACAGATATAAAGCTTGAGGATTTGTTTTTTGCGGTCTGTAGAGGTGGATGGCCGAGATGCATGGCACTTTCAAAGGACAGTGCAAAGCTTGAAATAGCTAAGGATTATTATAGGCAGATTTATCAGAAGGACATATCAGCGATTGATGGAGTAAACAGAAATCCGGAATGGGCAAGGACACTGCTTTGGTCGTATGCCAGAAATATGGCTACTACAGCAAAACGCAAGAATATATTTTCAGATGTAAAAGCCACACAGAATGTTACAGATGTAACGCTTTCTTCATATATAGATGCTCTGGAGCTATTATATGTTGTAAAGGATATAGATGCCTGGACACCGCATTTGCGTTCGAAAACAGCTATCAGAGCTGCCAAAAAGCATATATTTGTTGATCCCTCTATAGGATTGGCTGCGCTTGGTGTTAATCCGGACTATTTTATCAACGATTTGGATCTATTTGGGCATGTATTTGAAAATATGGTGCTTAGAGATTTACTTGTATTTGCTGAAAAGCACAATGCCAGAGTGATGCATTATACAGATGATATGGGCGTAGAAGCAGATGCAGTCTATCAGTTGGAGGACGGCCGTTATGCGCTTATTGAAATAAAAACCGGAGTGAACAAGATTCCGGAAGCGGAAAAATCCTTGCTGCGATTCAAGGATATTATCTTAAAATATAATGAGAAAGCATTGGAAAAAGAAAAACATCCACGTGATGTATATAAAGAACCATCGGCACTGATTGTGATTTGCGCAAATGCAACCATGGCATATACCACGGAGTCAGGAGTTCGGGTTGTGCCGGTTGGGTGTTTGAGAGATTAATATAGAGCAGACTGTAAAATTGAGCTGACCACTCATAATTACAGTCTGTTTTTTAGTGTATATTATTGTCACAGTGTAAGGGAGCAGGCGGGCAGAAAATTGCCCATCCAATGAGTTTGTACGAAGCTGCTTAGAGGCTGTTGGAATTGTAATAGGTACACAGTAGCGCACGTGCATGGAAGCACGGGCGAGGCGTTACCGCGCCAAGGACGGCGCGTAAAAGCCGGCTGCGTCAGGCATAGAAAACCTGACTTACAATTCTTACAGCCTCTTGGCTGCTGGTAGGAGACGTTTTGGATGGGTAATTTTCTGCCCGCCTGCTCCCGTACCATATAAAAAATGAAAAATAAAAATACTTTGACTTGACAACTATTTAAAATGTGATATACTTTCACTGTCAAATGATTTGATGATGAAAATATTTGACATGCAAACTAGTGCAAATATACCAGCACACAAAACCGAAAATAAACACAGAAAAAGGAGAACAGAAATATGTTGGAGAAAATCAAGGAAATCGTAGCAGATCAGTTAGGAATTGACGAGGATGATATCAAATTAGAGTCAAACTTCAAGGAGGATCTTGAGGCAGATTCATTAGATCTTTTCGAGCTTGTAATGGCACTCGAGGAGGAGTACGGAGTAGAAATCCCTTCAGAGGATTTAGAGAAAATCGCAACAGTAAACGACATCATTGAGTATCTTAAGAACAAAGGTGTAGAGGCTTAAAAGACATGGAAACAAGAATAACAAAGCTTCTTGGAATCAAATATCCGGTCATTCAGGGTGGCATGGCATGGGTAGCAACCCATGAGCTTGCCAGCGCTGTGTCCAATGCAGGCGGACTTGGTATCATCGGAGCAGGCGGAGCCCCGGCTTCATGGGTAAAGGAGCAGATAGTCGCTGCAAAGAAGGAGACAGATAAGCCGTTCGGAGTCAACCTCATGCTTATGAATCCGGAGGCTGATGAGATAGCAAAAATCATCGCCGAGGAAAAGGTAAAGGTAGTCACCACCGGCGCAGGAAACCCTGCAAAGTACATGGACATGTGGAAAGAAGCAGGCGTCATCGTAATCCCTGTAGTTGCAAGTGTAGCACTCGCAAAGCTCATGGAGAGAGGCGGGGCAGGTGCAGTAATCGCAGAGGGAATGGAGTCAGGCGGACATATCGGAGCACAGACTACCATGACACTTGTGCCACAGGTTGTTGATGCAGTGAGCATCCCTGTTATCGCAGCAGGCGGAATTGCAGACAACAGAGGCTTCAATGCAGCATTTGCACTCGGTGCGGAGGCAGTCCAGATGGGTACACGCTTTGTCACTGCAAAAGAATCGATAGTACATGAAAACTATAAGCAGAAGGTCATTAAGGCCAAGGATATAGATTCCGAGGTTACAGGAATGAGCACAGGCCATCCGATCAGAGTGCTCAGAAACAAGATGACCAGACAATATCTCAAGCTGGAAAAGGAAGGAGCTCCATTTGAAGAGCTCGAAAAAATGACACTTGGCGCACTCAGAAAAGCCGTTGTGGACGGAGATACCGTATATGGCAGCGTCATGGCAGGTCAGAGCGCAGGCCTCGTAAAGAAAGAGGAAACCTGCAAAGAAATCATTGAGGATGTAGTGGGACTGAACAAATAGACAGTATTCACTTTTACATGCAAATTTAAGGATACTGGGCCGCCTGCAAAGAGTGGCTTACGGTATCCTGTCAGAAATAAGGAGAAACCGAAAATGGGTAAGAGAGTATTTATGTTTCCCGGACAGGGCTCACAGTATATAGGAATGGGTAAGGAGTTTTACGATACAATGCCAAATGCAAAGGCAGTAATCGACCTTGCCAGTGAACAGACAGGCTTGGATATCCCGGCACTTTGCTTTGAGGAAAATGACAAGCTCAATATTACAGAGTACACACAGATATGTATGCTTGCAGTTGAGGCAGCTATATATCAGGCAATCATTGACAAAGGTATCACACCTGATGTCACAGCTGGATTAAGCCTTGGGGAATATGGTGCTCTCATCGCATCAGGAGCCATGACTATGGCAGATGCATTCGCAGTTGTCAGAAAAAGAGGAATCTACATGCAGGAGGCAGTTCCTACAGGTGGAGCCATGACAGCGGTTTTAGGACTTGATCCGCAGGTCATTGAGGATATCTGCAAAAAGACAGCAGATGAGACAAATTCAGTGGTATCGGTAGCCAACTATAACTGCCCGGGACAGATTGTTATCACAGGAGAAAAGGCAGCAGTAGATGCCGCTGCAGCAGCATGCAGCGAGGCAGGCGCCAAGAGATGCGTACCGCTCAAGGTAAGCGGACCTTTCCACTCAGCAATGCTTAAGGGTGCAGGAGAAAAGCTCGCAGATGCACTTGAGAGTGTAGAAATCCACGATATCAAGGTGCCATATATCACAAACGTCACAGCAGACTATGTGAAGTCACCGGCAGACGTCAAGGATTATCTGACACAGCAGGTTTCATCGTCAGTGCGCTGGCAGCAGACCATCGAGCGCCTTATCGCAGACGGTGCAGATGAGTTCGTGGAAATCGGACCGGGACGATCACTCAGCGGATTTATGAGAAAGATAAATAGAGACGTAAAAGTCGTAAACATAGACAAACTGGAGGATTTTGAAAAGTATGTTAACAGGTAAAAATGCCCTGGTTACAGGCGCAAGCCGCGGAATTGGAAGACAGATAGCTCTTACACTTGCCGCAGCACACGCCTTTGTAATAGTAAATTATAATGGTTCAAAGGAAAAGGCAGATGCCGTTGTTGCAGAGATAAAGGCAGCAGGCGGTGATGCAGTTTCTTATCAGTGCAATGTATCTGATTTTGACGAGTGTCAGAATATGATAACAGCGCTCATCAAGGAGTACAAGCACATAGATATCCTCGTAAACAACGCAGGAATCACAAGAGACGGTCTCATCATGAAGATGAGCGAGGCAGACTATGACGCAGTGCTCGACACAAACCTTAAGGGTGCGTTCAACACAATCCGTCATATGTCACGCTATTTCTTGAAGCAAAAATCAGGAAGGATTATCAATATTTCATCAGTTTCCGGCATACTCGGAAATGCAGGACAGGCCAACTACAGCGCCAGCAAGGCAGGAGTTATAGGACTCACAAAGGCTGTAGCCAGAGAGCTTGCCAGCCGCGGAATCACAGTAAATGCAGTGGCACCGGGCTTTGTAGAGACCGAGATGACAGATGTGCTTGCCGATGCGGCAAAGGAGAATCTTTTATCACAGATTCCGCTTGGCAGACCGGGAAACACAAAGGATATCGCAAACGCAGTATTATTTTTAGCATCAGATGCAGCAGGCTACATCACAGGCCAGGTGCTGTCTGTTGACGGAGGAATGGCAATATGAGTAGAAGAGTAGTTGTAACAGGACTTGGAGCAGTAACACCAATCGGAAATAATGTGGACGATTTCTGGGCAGCGGTAAAGGCCGGAAAAATCGGATTTGACCACATCACAAAATTTGACACAACAGATTATAAATGTCACATTGCAGCAGAGCTTAAGGACTTTAACCCACAGGATTTTATGGACAGAAAGGCTGCAAAGAGAATGGAGCCATTCTCACAGTACGCTGTAGCTGCTGCAAAGCAGGCAATTGATGACAGCGGACTTGATATCGAAAAGGAAGATCCATACATGGTTGGATGTGCCATCGGTTCAGGTATCGGAAGTCTTCAGGCTATGGAGCGCGAGACACAAAAGCTTTATGAAAAGGGACCAAACAGAGTCAATCCTCTGCTTGTTCCGCTTATGATCTGTAACATGGCAGCAGGAAATGTTTCCATCCAGTTCGGTCTCAAGGGACAGAGTATCAATGATGTAACAGCCTGCGCTACAGGAACAAACACAATCGGTGAGGCATACAGAAGCATCCAGTACGGTGAGGCTGACGTGATGGTAGCCGGTGGTACAGAGGGCAGTGTATGTCCTATCGGAATCGCAGGATTTACAGCACTTACAGCGCTTTCTACAGTAGATGATCCGACAAAGTGTTCACTTCCGTTTGACAAGAACAGAAGCGGCTTTGTAATGGGTGAGGGCGCAGGAGTTGTTATCCTTGAAGAGCTTGAGCATGCAAAGGCAAGAGGTGCAAAGATTTATGCAGAGGTAGTCGGATACGGCTGCTCATCGGATGCATACCATATCACATCTCCGCAGGAGGATGGCGCAGGTGCAGCAAGAGCCATGACCAATGCCATGAGCGATGCAGGTGTCACACCGGCAGATGTAAAATACATCAATGCTCACGGAACAGGTACACATCACAATGATCTCTTTGAGACAAGAGCAATCAAGCTTGCGTTCGGTGATGAGGCTGCAAATCTTAAAATCAATTCAACAAAGTCTATGATAGGACATCTGCTCGGAGCAGCAGGAGCTGTTGAGTTTATAACATGTGTGAAGGAAATCCAGGATGGATTTATACATAAGACTGTTGGCTATGAGACTCCTGATGAGGAGATTGACCTCAATTACTGCAAGGACAGCTATGAGGAGCCTGTTGAGTATGCACTGAGCAATTCACTGGGATTCGGTGGACATAATGCAAGTATTCTGCTCAAGGCGTATAAATAATTTAGGGGCTTCGCGAATTCAGGCTGTGAGGTCCGGTGGAGCACACAGTATATTCCTCGTGAAAAATATGAAGTCAGTCACGGCATTTTGTGCGGACAGGCTGTGATATGGTGTTTGTGCTTCATGTTGTTGGAGCAGATGGAACGCCGTGACAGTTCATATTTTTCATTCAGAACACATTGTGCGCTTCCCGGCTCCACTTTGTTGAGCGCGAAGCATGTAGATTAATAGCTTGTGCTTTTTAGGGGCTTCGCGAATTCAGGCTGTGAGGTCCGGTGGAGCACACAGTATATTCCTCATGAAAAATATGAAGTCAGTCACGGCATTTTGCACGGACAGGCTGTGATATGGTGTTTGTGCTTCATGCTATTGGAGCGGATGGAACGCCGTGACAGTTCATATTTTTCATTCAGAACACACTGTGCGCTTCCCGGCTCCACGTTGTTGAGCGCGAAGCATGTAGATAGTTTAGGTTTATGGAATACTTTGTGCTTCATTGCTCCACTTTGTGGAGCTCGAAGAATGTAAATAGTTTAGAGTAAGTTGAGAAAGGATATATGCAATATGTCAGTTTTGAATACGCAGCAGATTATGGATATTCTGCCGCACCGCAGTCCGTTTCTTCTCATTGATACGGTTGAGGAGCTGCAGCCGGGCGTAAAGTGTGTGGCTAAGAAGAATGTGACTATGAATGAGCCACATTTTATGGGACATTTTCCGGGGAATCCGGTGATGCCGGGAGTGCTTATTATTGAGGCTTTGGCGCAGACTGGTGCAGTTGCCATTCTTTGTCAGGATGAGTGGAAGGGCAAGACTGCATATTTTGCAGGCATCAATAATGCCAAGTTCAAGCAGAAGGTGGTTCCGGGAGATACGCTGGAGCTGACCACTGAGATTATAAAGGTTAAGGGTCCTATCGGTGTGGGCAAGGCTGTTGCCAGGGTAAACGGCAAGGTTGCCTGTATGGCGGAGCTTACATTTGCAATAGGTTAATTGCATAAGGAGACATGATGAAGTTATTCAAGAAGAAAGATAAAAATATAGAGGCTGAAGAGACTTTAGCAAAGAACGCTGAGAGCGCAAAAACAGCCGCAGATGGCAAAAATGCCGGTGCAGCACAGGAAACAAAAGAGGATGTCCCTGAGACAATTGTTTGTCCAAAGTGTGGCAAGACTGTGCTCAAATCAGTTGTAAAACAGCACAAATACGTCTGCTATGAGTGTAATTATTATTTCCGTGTGCGTGCTAAAAACAGAATCAGAATGGTTTCCGACAAGGAAGCATTTGAGCCATGGTTTACAGAGCTTACAACAGGAAATCCTCTCAATTTCCCTGAGTATGAGGAGAAAATTGCAAAGACTCAGGAGAAAACAGGACTTTCTGAGGGCATTGTCATCGGTAAGACAAAGATTTACGGCGAGGAGACAGTGCTTGGTGTAATTGATTCAAGATTTATGATGGGAAGCATGGGCCATGTGGTTGGTGAGAAAATCACAAGCGCATTTGAGCGTGCCACAGAGGAAAGACTTCCGGTTATATTATTCTGCTGTTCAGGCGGTGCCAGAATGCAGGAGGGTATCATTTCGCTGATGCAGATGGCTAAGACCTCAGCTGCAGCAAAGCGTCATTCAGAGGCAGGACTTTTATATGTGCCTGTACTCACAGATCCTACAACAGGTGGTGTGACAGCCAGCTTTGCAATGCTTGGAGACATCATTCTTGCAGAGCCAAAGGCACTTATCGGTTTTGCGGGTCCTCGTGTTATCGAGCAGACCATCGGACAGAAGCTGCCTGAGGGCTTCCAGAGGGCAGAGTTCCAGCTTGAGCACGGCTTTGTGGATATGATAGTTGAGCGTGAGGATTTAAAGAAGAC
>UMLG01062480.1_pt1 | contig 13410 bp, 9 predicted proteins | sample 1966511 | NCBI WGS metagenome assembly UMLG01 (sample SAMEA4836195, study PRJEB28245) | human gut metagenome | biome: gut microbiome; material: fecal sample | place: Denmark | collected 2008
TCTGCCATCTGCTTTCGGGTTTCCTGATCTGCATTCTGAAATGCTGTATCGCTGGACAGTACACCTACCTTTTGTGCAATTTCTGCCATTCTTTCGGCAGAGGTATCATCATCTACAAAAACTGATGGTAATATCGCTCCCTGCACACCGGGAGAATACTGAAATTCGATCTGATTTTTGCACAATATGATAGCGTGTACGAGTCCTTCGCTTTCAAGAGAAGTCAGCAAAGTCTTAGCAGCATTCAACCGTTCTTCTGTTCCCATCGCTTTGAATTCACTGCTGTTGCACAATTCAGATATTGCGTTATCTACCTTGGACATATCCGCAAGTTCCTGTTCTGTAAATCCTCTATACACATGGATGGTAACATTTTCAGATTTGCATTCTGTTCCATTTACGTCAGTGTACTGTATATAATAGGAATAGTCGCCGATTTTTTTATCCGAAAAGTTCAGATAATTGGAATAACAGCTATCATTCATGTATATGTCGCCATCATTTATGCCTTGCAATCCACCATCATCATATAAATCCGCAACCTTTTCTCCGGTTATTCCGTCCATCAAAGATACAGAAATACCTTCATAATCATCTACTGGTGAAGTGGTAAATAGAACAAATTGATTTTCTTCATCAATTCGTACAGTTGTTCGATCTACTTTCACAACAACATCATCCAATGTTGTTGCCACAGCAGATAATGACAGTGAATTTATAGCCATAATAGAAGAAAGAAATGCAACTATCAACATTTTTTTCATAGCATACCTCCAATTATTTGGATAAAGATATATTATCAATCAAAACTGCTGTTTCGTACGTGTTATCACCAGAATCTTTAACTTCAAATATTAATTTCGCATAATTACCTGCAAGATTACTTACATCGTAAGTAACGGTAATAAAGCCAGTATGATATGTGGTATTATCACCATTTGGCAAATTCACATCTGCAATGCGCTTCCATGTAGAAGTATCTGTTGACTCAGATGCCAAAACAAGAGAACCATCCATTGTAATTAGTTTTGCTGTGAAAGTATCATTATATCCTTCACCAACCCATTCCATTGGTTCTTCAGAAATTACATCATATGTAAATGTCAATTTTTTTGCATATGATGGAATTTTAAAGGTTTGGTACAAATTGCTTGTATCTGCCTCATTGGTTCGAGTAGAAATAAGAGCCATTCTCTTTCCGCGTATGGGCGTTAATGTTCCCATCTTTTTTGAAATATTTGCATATCCAGTATAATTCCAACTCGTTAATTCTTTCAAATTATTTTCAAAATCACCATTTTCAATATGTGGATTAACTAAATATTTTTGTGTTTTTCCCATAATTAATGGAATTGCTTCACAGTAATCTATAGTTCCGTCCCCATCACCATCATCATATCCATTAATATCTTCTGCATCAATCAGAGCTTGATTTGTCGTATCACCCATTATCAAATTGTGTACAAAACAATCCATAAGATTTCTGCAGTATATTGCACCTACCGAATTATAAAATCCAATGACAGTATCAGCTCCACAATCTAAAAAAGTTTGAGCAAATTCAGTAGAAATGGTGTCTCGTGTAGATCCTTCTCCATAAAAATCGCAACATTCAAAAAACATAATACTGCCATTAAAGCTATCTTTATTATAATTATGTTTTATAAAGTCAGAGTTAATACAGTAAATATTATTATATTTACTGTATCCATCATACATATAGCATTTGGAAACAGTTTTCGATGTATATAATTCATATGCATAGTCGTTATCCTTATCGTCTGTAACTATTTCATTTGTAATTATATTTATTTTATCGTTAATGATTCCTCCATGTGCGGAAAATACTATCAAATTACTATTCTTAATATTTCTGTATGTCTCAACAGTCACATCATAATTTACAGTAGTCGCAAGACCATTCTGGTTCCATCTTGAATTTAGCAACTTATAGTACTCATCTCTTGTTTTTTCAAATGCATCCATTACATATGCATCGCCGTATAATCCAACTGCATCTTTTAATATATTCGTATCAATAATGCCATCATTACTTTCAATAGAATCCAAATTTTCATATTCTTTTTCGTTATACAATATTAAATACGAATTAACTCCGCACGCATATTTAAATTCAAATGCTTTTGATATATCATCATATATAATAGAATCGTTTTGAATTAACGCATAACCGAGTATTCCATTAACCTGTGCTAATTCTTGAAGTAAATTTTGAACATTTTGAATTTGTTCTTCCTCAGTATATTCGTTAAATTCATTACTATTCAACAATATAGAAATGGCACTATCAACAGAATTCATATCATCCAGTTCCTGCTGTGTAAATAGCCTATATACGGCAATAGTAGCGGTATTAGAATAAATATTTTTACAAACAGCGACAAAGTTCTTATCACCAAGTTCTGAATTATCAATATTGATTGCACACGAATATATGCCATCATTCATATATTCGTCTCCGTTCTTCTCCAAATCTCCATCATCTTTTAATGTAGCAACTACTGTATTATTATCTAAAGAGATAAGATCAATTTCATTTACTTCTAAATCCGTGTCTGCATAAAAAATAACTTTACTATCTTCCTCATTAGAAAGTTTTTTGGTGCTTGCTTTAAGATCAATATAATTTTCGCTGTCAATTGATGAATTGGTCATCTTAGAAGTATCTTCCTTCATCTCAGTCAATGAGTAAGAACTAATTTCCGGTTCTCCAGACTTAACACCAATAAAACCAAGCGAAACGCTTGAATTTGCAGCGATTGTAGAAGTATAGGTTCCTTTAAGTAAATATTGATATTCATCCAATTCTGTTACCGTTGCTGCCCAGCTGTTTGAGATTTCTGTAATCGTAAAATTGGTATCAATGGACAACTCCCAAGCTTCAATCGGCTTATCGGTGTGGTTGGTTATTACAATGGAACCATTAAATGAATCCCCCCATGACTCTCCTACAGATAGGGAAACATCATAACCCTCTGTTTTTTCTACTCTTGTCTGACAAAGGGCATAATAATCCGGAATCTCCGTACAATCATTTACAGCATAGGTAAATGTAACCGCTGAACTAGGAGCAATATCTGCATTGTATCCATTGTTCTTGAAATACATTTTTCCATTTTCCGCTGTCATTTCAGTAGCATTTGTTACATATTGAATATCTCCATTTGGTTCAAAATAGAGCATCCAATCTTCAATCGTTTCATTTCCAGTATTCGTAAGTGTCAATGATACCACTTCGGTATTTCCATACGAATTTGTTACAGAATATGAAACCGAAAAATCATCATATTCAAAATTAGCAGTTTTATTTTCTTCTGCCGCTGATACAGCAAATACACAACTCTGCATCATTAAAGCAAAAGAAATAAAGCCCGCAGCAATCTTTTTTCTATTCACTTTACATACCCCTTACTCTGCATTTTCGGAATTTGCTATATATCTGTTCAGACTAACTGCATCTTCCAAATCAATTTTATCATCGAGATTAAAATTCATTGCTGCAATATTCATCAAAGAACTTGTATCATCTGTACCACTGTTATAAGAAAACTCCAATGACAAGAGTACTAAAAATTTCATCAAGTAAGTAGAATCTGCTTCATTTACAATTCCATTATGGTCAATATCACCCAAAGCAAATGTATGCATCTTAAATCCGCCAACATGAGATGTATCTACCATCGAAATAGAATTACGCAAATCACTTTCACTAAATGTGTTAATGCCTGTTCCCACCTTTACCAAACACATGATATCTGTGCCGGTATAAGTGCCATCTGTGATTAACTTATACGTCAATGATAAATCAGAATCCTCATAGATGGGAAGAAGCTTTGAAATATTTGTATCATTATTGAGAAAATACAATACTTCATTATCATAATAGGAGTATTTTTCATGGAACAAAAAGTCCAGACAACCCCTTACATTTCTATCCACATTTGTGTTAATAACAGCAATGTAATGATCAGTGGAGGCCAAATTTGTTTCGCTGTAGAATGGTGCGTCAATATGAATTTCTTCATCAGCACTATCCTCTAAATCATACATTGCAATTCCACTATTTTCACTTTCTCTTGCGATGATAGCAAGTCCTTTTTCGTATGTCTTCATCAAATCCTTAGATTCTTCTAAAGACAGTCCATTGTCAACCAAATACTGGGCAACTTGCTTAGTCTCAGCATCTAAAAAGGATGACACAAACTCTTCTTTTTGAACAGCATCATATTCTGCAGCATATGCTGGAAAACCAACTGCTGTTAATTGAAAGAGTAAAGCAGCTGCAACAGCGGATCCGGCAAATACTTTTCTTTTCATAAACACTCTCCATTCTTTTTATTTTTTACTGCACCAACTATCATAACTGTAGCAAGACATAAAAATGATAATGAAAAACACATAATAAACCGCTTTGGCATAATCATTGATAAAAGAAGTTGAATTATAATTTCAGCAACCAAAATAATACGTGATCTTTTTCGATAGACAACATATTCTATCTCATCCAATTTCTTATGTTCTGCTTCAACTGGTGCAAGCAAAAAAATAATGATTCCACTCAAAAAACTCAGACAACTGCAAATTAAATTTCCAAGTGGAAAAAATTTAATTACCAAAAGAACTGCAATTATCATAAAAGACGAATATACATAACACCGATTTGCCGTTTTTGCATGAATTCCACCTGCAAAACTACGAAGTGGAATATATACTGCCAGAAACAGAAAACTCTCAAGTACCATCCGAAATACCAGTCCAATAACAAATGTTGTTACAACATTTAAAGCAATTGATAAGCCCTGTTGTACTCCAAAGCGATATAATTCCTTTTCTTCTGGTGGAATCACTTTTTTTTCGGTAAATCGATCTGCGATACGATTAGAAATTCGATAAAACATTAGAACTTACGCAGTTTTTTTGCCTGTTCCGGCATATTTTCCTGGTACAGTGTATATGTACAAGTGGAATTTGCTGTAACAATTGTGAAAACAAATGCAAGAGATGCAATTAAACCGTAGTATTTTGAAAAGAATTTCCGCATAAAAAAGACCTCCCTTCACAGATTATCTTTTCGGCATTGTTATTATACCATAAAAAAAGTACCTGTGCGAGAAGTCTACGAAACTTACAGTGTTTTCGACGAAACTTACAGTTTTTCATATTTTGTTTTTATTTTGCAGCCATGCTTTTTTACAAATACAGAGCCACCTCAGCATTAAAATAGACATCATTATGATGGAGTTGACAGATTCCATCATATTTTTCAGCTGCTGATTCTACATTTTTCAATCCATATCCATGTGATTCTGTATCTTCTTTTGTTGTTACGATTTCGCCATTTTCATAATGAACCTTTCCTGGATAGGTATTTTTTACAGCAATAAAGAGCATACCCTTTCGATAAGTCATTGCGATTTTCAACTCACGTTTTCCGTCAGTTTTTTGAAGTGCCTGTACTGCATTGTCCAGCAGATTTGTCAAAATTGTGGAAAGGTCTACAATTTCTATGGGAAGTTCTGTTGGTATAACAATGTCTACGGTTACAGTAACATTCCAATCAGAAATAGATCTTAACTTGTAATTGATAATGCTGTCTACCACAATATTTCCTGAAGTAGAGTACAGTACAGACTTTTTTTCTTCCTTCTGTATCAACTCTTGTAGATATTGTGAAGCCTCGTTGGTTTTGTGACCTTCAAGAAAAGCTTCTACAATAGAAAAATGATTGGAAATGTCATGGTGAAATCTTCTGGTGTCTTCCACTGCATTCTGCATCAGCTGACATTGGTTCTGGTAGTAATTTTTTTCTTGTTCTGCCGCTGTAGCTTTTGCAGCCCGTGCATATGCAATTGACAGTGATTCATACAGAAAAAATACTACGATATTGATGATAAATAAGAGAATCATGGAAACTGTGACCGATTGTGCTGTCACCCCAGAAACAGTTGTAAATAGCAATTCTACGCCAATTGTCAGGATTGGTATGCACGGAGAAACAAACATTGTCCATATGGGAAGAATCTTTTGCTCATTTCTGTGATGCGAAAAATATCCTAATAGCAGTACAACCCAAAAGATTACCATACGAGATAAGAAGATTCCGATCTCATTTTCATATTCATATTTTTGAAGAGGTTCTATATAGGCGTTTTTTGTGACTACGGATACAATCAATTCCGTTGCAAATGTTAAAACAATATATTCAAATATTGCAAGGAAGCGTTTTGGAAAAGTAGTGTTATAGCATAGTGAGATAGAAAAAAGTGAGATTATCGTGAAAATCAGATTCAAAAAAGGAATGTTTGCAACGAAATGGATCCCAATTGTCAATACAAAATATAATGCATAAACGCTAATTGTAATTACCTTGTTTCGTATCTGTGCTCCAAAAAGCGATTGAAAAAAATAATAAATAATATAGATGGAAAATAATTCCGAACAAGCGTATACAATATCGTAGTTGGATAAACTCATACGGACTCCTTTCGATTGATAGCAAATTGTTCTGCTCTGATCTCTTTTCGTTTTGACTGTGCGATTGGCAGTTCAATTCCTGTAGATAGATATACTTTATCATAGGAATATTTACGCACATATAAGTGATGAACTAGATATGTTTTGTGAATACGTAAAAACTGAAAAGATTTTAATTGTTTTTGCACATGATCCAACAAGCCATAAAAGCTATCTTTATGATATTCGTTCTGAATGTAATAGTGTATGATGATCTGGTGATCCTCACTCTCAAAATAAATAATATCTTTGATCGGTATTTTCACAATGTTATGTCCTGTTTTGTATGTAAACGCATCGGCTTGTAAATGTAATCGATGAATCAAACGTTCAAATACCTTTTCAATTTTTTCTTTGTTAATCGGTTTATGCACAAAATAAAGTGGATCATATTCAAAAATTTCAATGGCATACTCCTTATTTCCTGAGATATACGCAATTTGTGTGGCATCGTTTTTTAAGTTGTCTCGAATCATTTTACTAACATCAATACCAGTAAATTCAGGCATTTCAATATCCAGAAAAATCAAATCGTAGAATTCACCGTTTTGTAAATGTTCGCATAGTTCTTTCCCGCTGTAATAGATGTCGGTATCAATTGCAATGCCTTTATTGGTTGTAATTTCAATCAAAATCGTTTCGAGTTGCGTTCCTATTTCGACAGCATCATCTATGATTGCAATTCGAATCATGTAATCACCCCTTTGCTTCTATAATACCATAAAAAATCTTAAAAAGCAAGGGGGCTAAAAGTTTTTCGATCAGAAATTCTAAAATAAAAACATATTTTTTATTTTGTTGAATCCAAACTTTATCAAAAATATATTACTTATAATATTATATACAAAAACGACCTGTTAGAAATACTTTCATAGCAGATCATTTTTATAAGATTAATTCAATTATTTGTTTATTCGATACGAAGATTTTCAATTATAACTTTTCTTTCACCACTAAAGTTTTTCCTATGAAACACAAATTTCAATTCAAAAACATCTTTCCAAAACATAAAAGTACCTTGGAATTGAGCAAGCGGAATTTTGAATTCTCTCAAATCCTCATTTAAATAAATCTCGTAGGAAACGTCAATGCCATTAAGGCAAATTTCAATGTCCAAAAAAGTTATTCCTTCAGATATATAAGCTTCAAAGCACAAGTTTCTATCATTTGCAATATAATTTGTAAAATTTCGTTTTTCAGTAAATACAACAATGCTACATAATTTACTTTCTGTTTTTTCAAAATTTAGTATAGCCGTAATTTTTTCTTGATTAGATTCCTTTTTAATGATCTTACAACCATCATTCTCTAAATCACTAATACAATAACTTCTTGCAAAAGCCATATTAAATTTTCGATTATTTTCTAAAGTCAAATTCAAAAACTCATCTCTAGCATTCTCCCAATGCGTCTGATTAGGATGAATACCAAATTTGTTATTTAATATCTTAAGGAACTCATTAAAAGCTGCTTTCGTCATATTATCACAGGTTCCTAGTTTTATTCCAACTTTATTTCTTTCTACAACGCCTTGTATATCATTAAAATCAAATCCTGGAAGCAAAATACTTAAACTATCTGCCTTCCGTAACCAAACAGCTCCCATTTCATTTAGACATACAGGGCTTGCGTAATAATTATCAGACAAAAAGTAAATCGCATATATATTTTCATCAGAAATCAGCTGATTTAGATATGCATAAATATCATTTCCTATTGCAATTTTTGTTTCTGGTACAGAAGAACAAACAATATCTTTCTCTGTAAGTCCAATTTTGTACATAAACGAAACAAATGCCTTAACGACTTTCTCATCTTTAGAAGAATGACTTAAAAATAATTTGTAACTCATTTTTTCTCTCCCTTTATTGGAAATTTAGCATCTAGAGCCTGTTGACACTAGTGAAAAAATGTGATATGATATATACATGAATATCACAAAAGAACAGTACGCAAAAATCGAAAAGTATTTTCCGATTCAGCGAGGGAACGTAAAGATTGACAATTACACTTTTATCAATGCCATCTTATATATTGCCGAAAACGGGTGCAAATGGAGGGCACTTCCAGAAAAATACGGCAAATGGAACAGTGTTTATCAAAGGTTTAAGAGATGGTGTGAAAATGGTGTGATACAGCGTGTTTTTCATGCTTTGCAACAGGAAAAAATCATCGCAATCAAAGTGGAAGTGTTGGCTTTGGACAGCACTTCCTGCAAACTGCACCCCGATGCACACGGGGTTTTAAAAAACGCGGAAAGCAATCCATTGGAAAATCAAAAGGAGGATGGAACACAAAGCTTCACGTGGTATCCGCAAATGACAAGGTCATTGTCGAAATGCACTTGTCGGGAGGAAACTGTCACGATGCACCCCAAGGAAGAATTTCCATCGAGCATATAGGTGAGCGATATCCGGGCGTTCCAATTTTGATGGATAAAGCCTATGAGGGGGATAAAACCAGGGAACTTTGCCGATCATTCGGACACGATCCAGTAGTTCCACCGAAGAAAAATCGAATAAATCCATGGGAATATGACCATGAGTTATACAAGCAAAGAAATATCATTGAAAGACTCTTTCGATGGCTGAAAGCGTTTCGTAGAGTGTGTACCAGATACGATAAGCTGGATCATATCTTTCTGTCATTTGTTCAGATTGCTTGCATCTTTATGTGGTCAAAATAGCGTCAACAGGCTATAATATAAGTATACAGCATCTTTTCGTAAATAGCAATACTATTTTTGAATTTTTCGATAATTTAAGCTGCATTAATCTGTTGTGTTTCTATCAAAATATTGCTTTTAACAACAAAACGATAGCCCCGACCTACCGTTTTATTTTACCCTATCGTTTTTTTGTTTTTCAGAAACGCAAACAGCCTGCTGGGGAAGCGATCCACAGCAGGCTGTTTTTGACTAATAAAACCGAAAAAATCATGTCCTTTCGGTGTTTTTAAAAATACTATGCAATCGTATCATTTGTGCGACTACAATTTTCCCGATCTAACTCCTACATTATTCACAGATATTGTTGATCTAAAATTTTTTGATAATCAGTCATAAATCCATATATTTTTGATGCACTTGCAGCAGCAAGATTTGGAGGAACAGCATTTCCTATTTGCAAACTCATACTATTTATTCCCCCGGTAAAAACAAAATCATCTGGAAAAGACTGTAATCTTGCAGCTTCTCTTATTGAAATCGCACGATCTTGTGTTGGATGTCCAAATCTTCCTTTTGAATAGACAGTGCAACCCGCAGTCATTGTTGGAGCAGGCTTATTAAGGCTCATTACACCATAAGTATCCGTGTATGATACATTAAGTTTCTTATGACATTCTAAAACTAAGCCACTTGGTAAGCATGTACGTGAACCCCCATGTTTGTGAATTTCCCTAAGTCTCATAATATTAATATTTGATAGATTTCTACAAATATGGTTATGAATTTTTTCAGTTTCGTATTTTTCACCCGCCTTGATAGATGGTAGATCCATTATACTCTCCCCAACTGTAACCCAGGGTAATAAAGCACTATTTTCATCATTAGAATGTGTAGGTATTGGGAGTAAGTCAAGTTTATGCACATTGTATAATCGAGTTAATACATCATTGACATCATTTCGAACGCCATGTAACACCAATCGTCGTCTTATTTGAGGAACTCCATAATCAGCCGCATTTAAAATTGCATACTCTAAATGATAATTTGATCCAAGTAATGTTACAACATTATTAAATATATGCTTTCCAATTCCGCTTGACATACCTGGAACATTTTCCATTAGAATAAAAGATGGCATCAACTCATGAACTATTCGTACATAATCATATACCAACTCATTTTTTTCATCAGCAATATTTCTTTTTCCAATATTAGAGAATCCTTGACATGGTGGGCAACCTGCCAATAGAAAATTATCTCCTTTTTTAATGTTGGTTAAATTAGATATTTCTTTGCCTGATATATTTTTTATATTCTCTTGCAATACCTGACAATAAGAAAAATTACTTCTATATGTATTCAATGCAGATTGATCAATATCAACAGCTAACTTAATATCATATCCACTATTAAATAACCCTTTAGACAGACCGCCAGCTCCGCAAAATAAATCAATCGCTTTAAACCGTTGCATAATCTTTTCTTTTTACACTCCCTTCATTAAATATATTCGTCAAATTCGCAATAATATCTCTCTTGTCATCCGACTCCTCTTTTACCCACTGTTGAGCTAATTTTTTTATAGTAGCCTCTATATCTGATTTATTAGAATCACCAAACTCAAATTCACTAATGCTTTTAACAACTTCTTTCGCATTCAAATTGGTGACTTCCACATCCTTAATGATTTCTGAGTATTCCTTTTTACAAAAATCACTTTCCAAAAGAATGACCTCTGGAATTTTTTCGTTTGGAAGAAAAGCTATATTACTCTGAAAAAAGCGAAGGTAATTTATATATTCATCACATTCTTGATTGATATGTTTTTCACCAGATCCACTGTCCACAAAAGGACGTATATCCATGCCATACATTGCTTTTACACATTTTTTTAAATAATTACAATCGTTTGTTTGCGAATTAGTTAAGTCATTGATGCATATATTTTCTTTGGGTTTCATATCACCGTCCAAAAACAAAAAGACACTATGCTCATCTTGTAATTCACAACAATGTGCTGGAACAAAACGTTGAATTATTGATTTTTCTCCCCCAGAGAAAAATTGTATTTTAAAATATTGTTCTTTATTAATTGAAACTAGGACTTTCTCTAACAATATTTTCGCTGCAATATCCTCACATATAATTACATGTTTATCAACCACATAATCTTCAAGAATAAAGAAAGCTTCTTTATAATTAACATTTTCTCGCACAAAAAATTGACCATCTGCATTCATATCAAACAGTTTAATTGCACTATTTGGTAGGTTTTGAACAAGATATGGTGAATGCGTAGAAATGATAATTTGCATTTTTCTCGTTTTAATAATTTCTAAAAGGTATTCTTGCAATCTCTCTTGAGCACTTGGATGTATTGATATTTCTGGTTCATCTAAAAGAATCAAAGCATTATTAGATGCACCCTCAATCTTATCAACTAACTCTATGATTGCGGTTTCACCACTTCCAGCATTTGCTTCAGAGTAATTTGATGATGTATTAGTTTTAACATAAATTGAAACTCCTTCTATTCTATATAATTTGTGTTTTGCAATCTTTATACTGACATATCTTTTCCCTAATATTTTACTGATAATTTTAATTTCAGTCGGAGAAAGCTCATACATACTACCAACTTTTAAATCATCTTGACCAGGGAATCTCATAGCTTCGCCATTAAACAAACGGCTTAAATATTTTGACCGTTTACGTAATAAATCTTTTCTCTCATCTTTTTTATATTTTGAAAAATAAAAAATCTGATCAAAAGCACTTATTTCATTTCTAAAATTAAAATATATTACCTCTTTTTTCACAGGTGAAAATCTTGTGGTTTTTTCCATTCCATCACGTTTTACAGGTTTAGAAGTCTCCCAATAATCTGGATCATCTTTTTTTGTTGCTGAACCACGCCTGATGCGTCTTTTCATAACTTCTTTTATTTCAGACTTTTTGTCTTCACGATATCCATAAAAAAATCGATTAGGTTCGTCACTTTCTCTAATTGGATCAACTTCTGTAGAGAACCAGAAATCGGCACAACTTTTATTTTCAGGAGCACCATATAATGCATGAAGCACTGAAGATTTTCCAGAACCATTTCTTCCTACCAACACTGTAAGGGGATAGCTAAAATTTATTTTTGTATTTTTTTGCATATTTTTAAAAAAAGGAAATTGTATATACTCAATATAATTTGGAAAAATATTATCCCTTTTCATATTAGCTATTACATTAACATTTTTTTGCACATCCATAATAAAGAGTCCTTTTGTCTTAAATCATATCATTATTTTGAAAACAATAAACATAGATTATCTATACTATAACTAGGGGAATGGTTATTCTACATTTTTAGTATAGCACATTTTTTTTTAAAAATCAAGCCTAAACAACATATTTCACGCTTATTCCAAGGGCATACTTAAAAACATAATTAAACCAAAAAACGATAGCCTCGACCTACCGTTTTATTTTACCCTATCGTTTTTTTGTTGTTTCAGAAATGCAAACAGCCTGCCAGGAAAACGCTCCCCAGCAGGCTATTTTTGCTTGGTAAAGCCGAAAAAATCACGCATTTTCGGCGTTTTCCCAAAAAGAAAGCACTGCACAATTGTATCATTTGTGCAGTGCGGTTATGTGGTGTGTAACCTACGCTACAAATAATACAAAATCCTCGAAATTATGGGCTTTTTAGACGTACTTTACAAATGATACAATTTTTTTGAAAGTAGACTAATCCACAGAGATTTTACGCAAATTTGCCCTTGTTCTTTCCCGAAGGGTGTGCTATAATGAGTCTATTCAGGGAACTGAAAATAGACAAAGGAGAAAAAACAGTGTGGATGAAAGAAACGTAACGAAGATTCCAGTTCGCCATGAATTACCACGGCTATCCAAAGTTGGTGTCTATTGCAGAGTAAGTACAAATCAGCCAGAGCAGCTTCACAGTATGTCTGCTCAAGCATCTCATCTTACAAGAACAGTTCTGCACAGCAGAGGATGGATACTGATTGATATTTATCTGGATTTTCATACTGGATTAAATGACAACAGACCAGAATTACAGAGATTATTGAAAGACTGCAGGTCCGGAAACGTTGATACCATTCTAACAAAAAGCGTCAGCAGATTTGGACGGAATACTGCTGAAACAATCCGTCTGATTCGAGAACTCAATGCCATTGGAGCCAGAATTATATTTG
>UMLG01014288.1_pt1 | contig 13406 bp, 7 predicted proteins | sample 1966511 | NCBI WGS metagenome assembly UMLG01 (sample SAMEA4836195, study PRJEB28245) | human gut metagenome | biome: gut microbiome; material: fecal sample | place: Denmark | collected 2008
CTAATCAATCTTCCTCTCTGTGTATATTTCAGTGATTTATTTAATCAAATCTATTTTAGCACGCAATATATTTTTTGTCAATAAATGCCGAAAAAAATTTTTTACTTTTTTGCATGAAAAATATCGACTTTTTAATATTATGGTGTTAATACAACAATGCCATAATGGAAAACATACAAGCAGAAAAAAGAATGCCACAGACGAAGATGTTATCGCTGTCGCAAAGTTGGCGAAATTCGATAAATTTGTGCATAATTGCTTATAAACAAAAAAAGTTGCGGTGAACAATCACCGCAACTTTTTTATTAAAACAATTTATTAAGCGATAATTTTTTAACCATTGGTACAGACATACAACCGGCAGCATTACCTAGTACAGCACATAAGAAATATACTGCCGCCTGTGACGCATTAGCACATTTACTTATAAAGAAGTAACAAGTATCTGCGATACAGTGATTAAATCCGCAAAGTATGAACACCATAACAGGTAAAACCACTATAAACAGTGACATCACAAAGTCACCTTTTTCAGCCGCTCTTTTATTTCCGTCAACCGCCGTAAACATCAGTATACCGCAGAACACCGCCAATACAAATATACTAAGCGGTGAATCGGCGAACTTTGTTGCCGTGATAGCAGCTGCCTTTTCCGATAAAGTCGCTCCCAAACGTGTAAGGTTAAGCAAGAAACCGCCTATCGCCGCACCTGTTGCATTACCTATAAAGGTAAGTACCACTTCCGGCACATATGACAACGGTTTTACCGCCATATATCCGGCTTTACCCGTAAACAAACCGAATTTAAACACAATAATTGCACACAAACCTAAGCTGAACAAGAACGCTCCCAGCGGTTTTGATTCGACCGACATACTCACGCAACAGCCTACGCACAAAAATATTCCCGACAAAATACCGTCAGACAAAAATGATATAATCTTTTTCCCCATATCTTCTATTCCCTTTTCTTTTATCCTAAGCAGACAAAATTAGCTAACGCTAACTAATTCCACAAAATTAATCCACTTTCTAATTTGCACATAAAAACCACGATAAACTTATCGTCTACCGTGGTTTAATATACGGTTTAGTTAAATTACTTTACCATTGATGCAACTTCTGCTGCGAAATCGTCTTCACGCTTTTCAAGACCTTCGCCTGTTTCAAAACGTACGAATTGCTTAATAGTAATGTCGCCAACGCTCTTAACGTACTTAGCAACGTTTTCCTTATTTTCAGCCTTAACGTATTCTTGCTCAAGTAGGCAAACTTCCTTGAATTCCTTAGCAAGACGACCTGTGATCATCTTTTCGATGATGTTTTCAGGCTTAGATGCATTCTTAGGATCATTCTTAAGTTGCTCAATAAGAATCTTCTTTTCGTGTTCCTTATATTCTTCAGGAATATCATCGCTTGAAAGATACTTAGGGCTAAGTGCTGCAACTTGCATTGCAACGTTTCTTAGACACTCTTTTGTAGTGTCATTGTTTTCAGCGTCAGCCTCAACCAATACACCGATTTTACCTGCAGCGTGGATATAATCTACAACTGCACCTGTTGTTTCAATTCTTGCGAAACGTCTGATGTTCATATTTTCGCCGATCTTAGCAATCTTTTCTGTAAGCATTTCGCCGATTGTGCTGTCGCCGCACTTTAATTCTTTAAGTGCATCAACGTCAGCAGGATTTTGTTCAGCGATTGTCTTAGCAACGTCTGAAACGAACTGTTGGAATTCATCATTCTTAGCAACGAAGTCTGTTTCTGAGTTTACTTCTACAAGTACGCCTACGTTACCGTCAACATAAGCCTTAACTATACCTTCAGCAGCAATTCTGCCTGACTTCTTAGCAGCTGTTGCAAGACCTTTTTCTCTCAAATATTCAACAGCCTTATCCTTGTCACCGTCTGTTTCTGTAAGAGCCTTCTTACAGTCCATCATACCGCAACCTGTCATTTCTCTTAATTCTTTTACGTCTTTAGCTGTAAATGCCATGTTACTTTTCCTCCTATATTAATTATATGAAAATTATTCTTCTACTGTATCTTCTTCAGCTGTTTCAGCATCTGCAAGAGCATCTTCGCCCTGTCTGCCTTCGATAATAGCGTTAGCCATTGTTGATGCGATTAGCTTTACGGCTCTGATAGCGTCGTCGTTACCAGGGATAACGTAGTCTACTTCATCAGGGTCACAGTTTGTATCAACGATAGCTACTACAGGAATGTTAAGTTTCTTAGCTTCTGCGATAGCAATCTTTTCTTTTCTTGGGTCAACGATGAACATTGCGCCAGGAAGTTTCTTCATATCTTTAATACCGCCAAGATACTTTTCAAGCTTATCTCTTTGAGCCTTTAGCTTAATAACTTCCTTCTTTGGTAGCATATCGAAAGTACCGTCTTCTTCCATTTGGTTGATTTGAGCAAGTCTTTCAATTCTCTTTTGGATTGTCTTGAAGTTTGTAAGCATACCGCCAAGCCATCTTGCGTTTACATAGTACATACCAACTCTTTCAGCCTCTTCTTTGATTGAGTCCTGAGCTTGTTTCTTTGTACCTACGAATAGAATATCTTCACCGCTTGCAGCAATATCTCTTACGAAATAATAAGCTTCTTCAACCTTTTTAACTGTCTTTTGAAGGTCGATGATGTAGATACCGTTTCTTTCTGTGAAGATGTATTCAGCCATTTTAGGGTTCCATCTTCTTGTTTGGTGTCCAAAGTGAACACCTGCTTCTAAAAGCTGTTTCATTGAAATTACGTTTGCCATTTTTATTTCCTCCTCGTTTTTTGATTATTCCTCCATTTGTTTCAGCTTATGTGAAGACCCAGGCAAAACAGGCAACTTTCACACAATCCACAAATGTGCGTATTTTTCATACTAAAATAGTTTACCACATAAACCCTTATAAAGTCAACCCTTTTTTCATATTTTTTTATTTTATTTGATTTACATAACATAATATATGTTTTAATCGCATATTAACGTAAATTTTGTGTGGTTTTCAACTGTTTTTTTATTGATGAGTTTTCTATTTATTATGAAAGAATTCTTTAAAATTAAAACCGGGAACTTTAGATTTAAAGTCATTTCCGACACACATACAGTCAGAAGTGATTACAACCCGAAATTGCGCGTTCCCCATAAAATAATGCAGACAAAACCGCTGCGGTTTTGTGTAAAATATTGTTTTAACGTGATTTTGTGTCAAAAAAATGGCATTTGAGTTAGATTATATTGACATTTATTTAGATTATATTGACATTTATAATAATCATAATATATACTTTTATTATATATAATTATTTTTCTGTTTTGAAAGAGAAATTCTTTTACACTACCAATATTTCTAATATGAAAGGAAGGATTAAAATGAAAAAATTACTATCATTGCTTTTGTCGCTGTCAATGCTTACCTCTATGGCAGTTATGCCTGCAAAAGCAGAAGAAACGGTCATGCCGTTAAACGCATCACGAATTGATTCGGAAAAACTTCCAAGCGGCAATTTAATTTACCTTGGTACTGCGTCAGCAAACGTCAAGGAAGAAGATGCTGTTTATTCGTTCCCTATTTATCGTGAGGGCGATTTATCGGAAGAAGCAAGCGTCACAATCCACTCGCTTGACTTAACTGCGATATACGGCGAGGACTATGTAATTCTTGACGATAACGCAGAGAAAACCGGTGATGGGGTTTCAATACTTGAACGTTATGCCACGGCAGAAGCTGACACTGATGAAACATCGGATAACATTTCGGAAGAGAATACAGATATTGAAAATTATTCGGAATTTGATTCAGAAATGGCACAGCAATTTGCAGACGAAGTAGTGCCGGATGCAATGGCAGGAATTGAATACTCAAGCGGTACAACCGTTACTTTCGCACCGGGCGAAAACGAAAAAACGGTTAAATTCAAAATATTGGACGACAAAAAAAGCGAAGGCACAGAAGGGTTTTCTTTACTTTTGGTAAATCCCGATAATGCCGAACTTTATGAAGTAACATCACTTTCTGTAAATATCGAAGACGACGAGCCGAAAGAAAAAAGCGTTGTTTCTTTCAGCAGAAACAGTTACACGTCAAAAGACGGAAATGCCACTGTTACAATAAAACGAAAAAATGCAGAATATTCTCTTTGCGATTTCACTTTGCTGTCATCGAGCATTACCGCAGTAGCAGGAGAAAATTATGAAGAACAAATCAAAACAGTTACATTTATTCCTTATGAAACGGAAAAGACAATTGAAATTCCCGTATCCGGCGAGGGTGAATTTAAACTGCTGATGAGTGATATGACGGGCTGTGAAAGTGGTAAATATGCAGAAACCGTTGTCAAAATAAAAAATAACGCCGATGATGAGAGTGATATTTCTCTTATGGGCAATGAAAATCAGACAAATGACATCACCATAAACGGTCTTAAATACAACGTTAAATATACAATGCCGTCAGATAATACAAAAGATCCTGCCGAAGGTAAAATATACGCAACAGGTGACGGAACTCACAATTATGACATTCCTCCCGAAGTCGGTACATACTACTTTGCAACAGAAGTAAACCGCGACGGTCTGTTTTATTATGACGGATATTGGGGTGATAAGCCTTGGGGTTGCGGTCATTGGGATAACAAATATGAAATAGATACACGTGAAAGAAATATGGGTAGCTCTCATTACGGAAAACTTGAATATTACCATACAAGTATGTGGGATAAAGGCGGAGTATGGACACATTCCAAAACTGTACCGTCGGTATATTATCAATATATGACTCCAGATATGGAATCAACATCAAACGCCTTTGGCGGACAGCTTGCAAGATTTAAAATTGCAAATAATGACAGTATTGTTATCAATGAATCAAAAAGCGGAAAATTCGGCAGAACACTTGACGCAATGCCTGCAACTCTCTTGAATAACAACCAACCTTTAAACGGAAATATAAGCATGGAAATACATTCGGCTGATGAAGACAAATCAAAAACTCCGAAAAGTTATGTACGCTTTTACGGTGTTGCGGCTATGTATAAAAAGGTTAATGTAGAACTTAACCAACCCCCAACACAAGAATACTGTATCGGTAATGAAAAGATAAATGCCTTACCGATGCAGGTTGAACTTAACAGCGGTGCTCAAATCGCCGGAAGTAAAACGCGTGATTTCTGGACCAATCCGAATGAGGATGACTGCAATATTGTATTTACAATAAATGATACAGACATTAATGGTCACAAAGGTAAATACGGATATATTTCAGGCTATAAAATCACCATAGATCCGGGTACAACTGATGATAAAATAACTGTAAATTATCCCGAAGAATTCATTTCATACCTTAACTCAAAAAAGGAACAAAACTTTCTGACGAAGTAAATTTCACATCGGATAACGTAAATAATGAGCTGAAGAAAACAGAAAAGCAAAATCTTTATTACATTCCATATGATAAATATTTCATATCATGGATTGAATCAGTTCAAAAAAATGTTGCACACGACACATACGGTTATCATCAAAATCTGAAGATAACACCTAAAGTATCATATGCCGATGTTACAGTCGAAGTATTACCGTCAGCCGGTGAAGGAAACGGCAGTTTTATATCAAGCGAGCTTGCCGCAGGTAAAACAGTTACTCGCCATGCAGGTGATACACTTGATTTAAGTGCAACAACTCCGGATGACGGATATCATGTTGTAGGTTATCAAGTTTCAACAAACAACACAAGTTTCAACACAATAACAGATACAACAAAATTATTCCTTGAGCCTAATACGAGTTACAGAATACGTCCTCTTATAGCGAAAAATTCAAACAAAATCGAAATTAAATTTGAAAACGGTGCTGAAAAGTATTTAACGGTACAGGGTCTTATCAGTGAAAATGATCTTAATTCAAGTTCCGATGAACAACTGAAAAAGGAACTAAGCGGTAAATATGTTATTAACGCAAATCCGTCAGAATCAAATCTTTCAGATAAAATAACACCGATTACAGGTAAGATATATACATTAAATTTTGCCTCCGTTGAAGATAAAGAATACATATACCGTCCCGTTATCAAGCAAGGCAATGACACGTTTACAACCAATTCTTATCACATCGTTGCGCAAGCACAAACAACAGACAATGTTGTAACTGTAAATTACAAAAAAGTTAAAAAGAGCGATTTAAAATCATTTAATATATCAGGTACTGTTGTTTCTAAAAATGCGTCTATCCGCGATAACGGCTTAGAACCGGAATCTCTTCCGCTTGTAGGATATTCCGTATCAGCCGGAAAAGGTTCACAGTCGCTAAACTCTGCAAACTCAAGCTATATGCCTGACAGTGCGACCGGTACAACTTCCGATACCGGTACTTATATATTGACAAACGTATTGGGTGACACAAACGACCTTATTACAATGTACATCTCAAACGGTGTTACGACAGGCTATGTAGCAAAAGTAAAGCTCACAGACGCACTTGGTCAAGCAGACGGCGCTTATACCGTAAATGCAGGTAACACAAATATCACCTACCCTTACGGTGCTCCTAAGGTTGCGTCAATTATGTACACATATGACAAGAACACAGCCGACTTAAACCAAAATCAAATAAGAATACTCGACGACAATCTTACAGTCACAGCCGTTATAGACAGCTATGGAAGAAGTGTCAGTGAGGCAGTATTCACCGTTCGCACATCAACCGGTCAGACAACCGAATACAAAGGTTATCCTCGTGAGGATGGCAGCAGTATTATAGAATGTACAATTCCTAAGATGACAGAAAATCTACATTCTGGTGACAGTCTTTCTGTACGTCTTGTAGATTCAGAAAAATTATCATCAGGTAACACTGAAATTGAAATTGTGTATCCCGATGTTGCAACAGGTCTTTCATTCTATACGGAATTTGCACTTACAACACCTCAAACTTTCGATGCGGATAAAAGCGGTACAATCGATATTCCGTTAGTCGGCTCAGCAATAGGCAAATGCCAATCTGGATTGATTACATTCGGCAAAACAAACTGGCCTGACAACACCGGTTATACTATTCAGGCAAATATTGACACAATACTCAATAGTATGGGTAAGAAAACCGTTTACGAGAAAAAAGCGTTTTATGATAAATTCCGTGGTGCTGTTCAAGAAAATAATAATCACAGAAGTAATGCTATGAAAATAATGGCTGCGACATTCAATGGTGTCGCTCCGTCTCGTGACGATTATAAAACCGATGCCGAATATCAAGAAGCATATGCAGATTATACCGATTTACTAAAAGATACAAAAGCTCCATTTGCCGGTTTTAATAACCAAAGGTACAGCGTCGAAGTAGCCGTTATTTTAGCTTTCGACTTTGTTAAAACGCCGGACAACGACTATATGTTTGCTTGCGGTTCGGTTTCTATCGGCGGAGCCTATACATTCAATAAGACTATGTATACTACAATTTACGGTGTACCTGTATTTTTAAATATCATTGCCGGTATTCAGGTAGATCTAATTACAAACTATGCTGCAGATGATGATAAAAATGCAATATCCGCAGATGAATTTAACAACTATCAAGGCAATATAGCAGACAGACTGAGCACTACCGATGTAACACTAAGTGTTGTCCTTTCAGGAAAATTACAAGTAGGTGTAGGTTTTTGCGATGTACTTTCAGCAAGAGGTTACGTTGCTACAACATTCCAATTTGATTTGAGTTTTGCAAACGGTCAGCCCGGTACACTGATAACGGCAGCCGGCGGTGTGGGATTCGACTTATTATTCTTCTCCGTTGATGTAGATGTAGTCAAATATACAAAAGGTTGGGGTACTCTTGAGCATGCCTCTGAATTTGATTTCTTCAACGGACTTATGACCGATGATGATATTAAATTAACTCCATACAGTAACGGCACATCAGATTTATCAACCTTCGGAAAAAATGATGATATTCAGCTTACCGCAACAGAAGAAGTTGTAAGCTGTACACAATTAATATATAAAGCCGCAGACAGAACGAGACCTCATATTATCCCTCTCGATGACGGTAAGAAGATGCTTACATTTATAGGCGATTCGGAAAAGCGTGCCGAATACAACGGAGCAACTCTGTATTATTCGATATTTGACGGTACTCATTGGTCTACTCCTAAAGCTGTAGCAGACGACGGTACACCTGATTCAATTCACACACTTAAAAAGATAGGTGACAAAGTTATTATCGCATGGACCGATGTTAAAGACGCATTTGCGGGTGTGGAAACTTCAAGAGAAAAGCTTTCATCAATCGGTATTTCTTGTGCAATATACGATACAAAAACCAACAAAATGGGCAAAGAAATCAGTATTGTACACGACAGATACCTTACTTTAAACCCACAAATTGATGTTGATGGGGATATGCTTTATATAAGCTATGTCAAGCTTGATGTGTCAAAATTAGGTAACAGTAACAGCGACCTATTACAGCTTGAAAAATCATTCTCTAATATAGCCTATGTAAAATACGATATGAGTACAGGAGAGTCTTATGATGAAACCATAATTCCGATACCTCATAAAACAATCAGTTCTCCTATTGCATTGGATTATAATTCGGCAACAATAAATATAAATAACGAAAGTTATTTAATTTCAAGTTACACTATTGATGAAGACGAAGATTTACAAACAGGTGACGACAGAGAGCTTTATCTGCAAATTCAAAACCTAACAACCGGGCAAGCATATTTCCCGATACAAATTACAAATGACAGTATATCCAATTCATTACCTAAACTTACCAACATTAACGGTGAATTATACATGACATGGTTGGATAACGGATATATGTTTAAAATTATGAATCTTTCAGATATGTTATCTTCAATGTTTAACGCAGATTCAAACGGAGATATGACAGACTTGATTAATGCCGATACGGTAAACAGTGCATACAAAAACGGCGAAATGACCGCTGATAATAAAAATGCCGATTGGTATAAAAAGACTGCATCTGAACTTGGTATGTCAGACGACGTATATGAAAACAGCATTTACGAAGCCTTGTACAACGGTACATTTAATGTCACAAGTGCAAACTTCCAAGGTAATGACGACCTTTGCACAAGTATAGGAAACTATATTGTAACCTCCAACGGTGAAGATATTTATATTTATTACACAGAATTAAGTCAAGACAGTACAAAGAACGGTACTGAAATATACGGTGTACGTTATCAGCGTGGCACAGATAACGGTTATTGGAAGTTCGGCAATTCGGTACAAATTACCGATTTCGGTATGGTTATTGATGAACTTGACCTATATATGACTGATGATAATAAAATATCAGCTGTTTCAAACTACTACAAGCAATGGATTGATGAAAGCGATGCAGATTCACCTATGAAATACAGTGCAAACACCCTTGTAACCATTGACTTTGAACCAGTAAGTTCTCTTGAAATTAAAGGCAGCAATATTATTCTTCCGTCAAAGATTTATCCGAATTATTCGGAAGATATAACATTCACTATTGCGAACACAGGTTTGCTTGATGCAAAGGGTTATGATTTAAAAGTAACGGATAAAAACGGAAATATACTTTACGAGGGCAGTTCTGACAACATAATCGAATCCGGTAATTCGATAAATGTCAGTGTACCATGGACAGTTCCGAGCAACTTGGAAAATGAAGAAGTTACAGTTACGGTAACTGAACGCGGAATTGAAAATGCAAAGCCTGTATCTGCCACAAAAGCCATTCCGTATGATACAAGACTTGATGTATCGAGCTTTGAAATCAAACACGATGATAACGGTTATTATGCATCTGCAACAGTTACAAACAACGGTTCTAAACCGTCCGACGAAATAAATGTAACGCTAAATAATACCGCCGACAAAACTTTCGGCACTACTTCCCTATCTCAACTTGCGAGCGGTGAAAGTAAAGATATTACAGTTCCGTTTGAGATAGATAAAGCTGATTTCAACAATTTAGGATATATAGACTTTAAACTTTCAGCAGTAAGCGGTGAAAACACATCTAACGCATATACCATGTTTATCTCTAATAAACCACTTATTGCAGAAATCAACGATGGTGCCGAAAACGTTTCATTAAACGGAAAAAATGATACAACAACACTTCAAACAAAAGCTTTCCCTTGGAATGATTATGCGGGTGAAGTCAAGTATTATTCAACAGATAATAGCATAGCTGTTGTTACCGATGACGGTGAAGTTATTCCGCTAAGCAATGGTAATGCAAAGATATACGCATACTATCCAAAATACAGAATTGATGACAGTATTGATGTTCAAGTAACAGGTATAGAATCAGATGAACCTACTCCTACACCAATTCCTACTTCAAAACCAAGCAGCAGTGGCGGCGGAAGTTCTGCAAAATACGGTATTTCTTCCGCAAACAAGACATACGACAACGGAAGTATGAATATATCAAAGAAAAATGCCGCATTGGGTGAAAACGTAACGGTTAATACAAAACCGAATGACGGTTATGAGGTTGATACTGTAACAGTTACTGATTCAAAGGGAAATGTAATTGAAGTTACAAAGACAGCCGACAATGAATTTTCATTCGTAATGCCAGGAAGCCAAGTAATCGTTGACGTAACATTCAAAGAAATAAACGACTCTCCGCAAAAAACACCTACACCGTCCGGCAAAGACGATTGGTGGTTTGATGATGTTGCAGAAAATGAATGGTATTATGCCTCGATAAAATCCGCATATGACAACGGATTAATGAGTGGTGTAAGCGATACGGAATTTGCTCCTGATACAGATATTACGAGAGGAATGTTTATAACTGTTCTTCACAGAATTGACGGCGAAACAAAATCCGATGTTGATTATAACTTCACTGATGTAAATGAAAATGATTATTTCTCAAATGCTGTCGCTTGGGGCAGTGAGAATAATATTATTTCAGGTTACAGCGACACAGAGTTTGCTCCAAACGATAATATAACTCGTGAGCAGATGGTATCGATTTTAAAGAGATTTGCAGAATATAAACAAATTGACACTTCTATAATTGATACACTCGACAGTTATTCAGATACGGAAGACATTTCCGATTATGCTGTTTCTGCTTTCCAATGGGCTTGCGGAAATGAAATTATAAGTGGTTTCACGGATAATACCCTCCGCCCTAAAGCAAATACCACTCGTGCCCAAGCCGCAGCTGTATTTAATAAAATATACACTATAAAATAATATCATAATAAAAATATGCACCTCCAAAAGTGTCTAACTTTTGGGGTGCATATCATTTTAGACTGTCTTTTATTGCACCGGTTTTATTAAAAAATGCAGAATATCGGTTGAAATACAACAGTATTCACGGTATAATTACAGTATATATAATTATGGGAGTGTGCAAAAATGAACGCAGAGAATAAAATGGCATATAGACCTATAAACAAACTGATATTGCAAATGTCTGCCCCGCCGCTTATTTCGATGTTTTTACAGTATTCATACAACCTTGTAGACAGTATGTTTGTCGCAAAAATCAACGAACAGTCACTAGCCGCAGTTTCGCTTTCATTTCCGATTACTACACTTATGAATGCGTTATCTATTTGGATAGGCGTCGGCGTTAATGTTTTGATTGCGGGATATTTAGGTCAGAACAAGCAGAAAAAAGCCGATTCGGCGGCAACACTCGGACTCCTGTTGTCTTTGTCAGTCGGTGTGGCAGTAACCATAGCAACGCTTTTTATTATAAAACCCTATTACGCTACATTCACGCAAAATAATGAGATTTTTGAATACGGATTGCGCTATATGAAAATCTGTGCGTATATGCAGATTCCAAATATGGTACATATCGCAATTCAAAAAATGTTGCAGGCAACCGGTAATATGATTGCACCGATGTGGTTTCAAATTATCGGTGTGATGTTTAATTTTATTTTCGACCCATTGCTTATTTTCGGTGTCGGACCGTTTCCGGAAATGGGTATTGCTGGTGCGGCACTCGCAACAGTTTTGGGATACACTCTGTCAATGCTGATTGCATTGATACAGTTGTTTTTCACAAAGCAAAAAGTTAAGCCGATTCTAAAAGGCTATCGCTTTGATGCGCAAATGCTCAAAATGCTCATTTCATACGGTTTACCATCTTTTATAATGAACGCATTAGGTTCTTTCATGGTAAACTTCGTAAATGTATTTTTAGTAAGCTATTCCGATACGGCGGTGGCTTTTTTCGGAGCATATTTCAAGGTACAACAATTAATTGTTATGACAGTAAACGGTCTTATACAAGGCTGTTTGCCGATTATGCGGTTTAATTACAGAGCTAAAAAAGAGGCTCGCTTATGGCAAACTTACAAAATCGGAACACTCTTTGCAACAATTATGATGTTTGTAGGAACATTTTTGGTTATGTGTTTCCCGGACGAAATACTTTCTCTTTTCTCTGCATCACAAGAAATGCGTTTATTGGGCATAACTGCAATGCGTATAATGTCTTTAGGGTTTGTATTCAGCGGACTTTCTACAATGATTGCAACATATAAACAAGCAACAGACAAAGTTGTACCGAGTATTATTATTCAACTTTGTCGTCAAGGTGTTTTGCTGATTCCGTTAATGTGGCTGTTAAATCATACCTTACAAATTATCGGAATATGGATTGCGTTTCCTATTACCGAATTGCTCGTATGCGTTTTTGCGTACTTGCTTATGCAAAAAGAGAGAAAAAACATTCACACAACGAAATAGCTTTCTATGCTCACCATAGAAAGCTATTTTTTATTAATTCAAATCAAGACTTGCTACCCAACTTTTCACTGTACTTTCAGATGCACTTGACGAAAATCTCATACCGTTAATCCAGTTTCCGCCTTTTGCGGAATCTCTCAAAAGAGTTCCGCTTTGACCTATCCCGGAGCTTGCGGATGTACAGAACGGAATAACCGTTTTACCGGTAAAGTCATTTGCCGTAACAAATCCATTTACGGGCCATGCGGCAATTCCCCACCAGATAGGATAACCTACGAATACGGTATCATAAGAATCCCAATTCGGCGGTACTGCGGATACAAGTTCGACATTTCTTTCTTCGGGATGTTGATATTCATACACAACACGACTGCTACTGTTTGAATAATTCAAATCAGCACTTGTGTACGGATTTTTTGGTACAAGTTCAAATATTTCTGCACCGGTTTCCTGTGCAATATAATTTGCGACTCTTTCTGTATGACTTTGAGCCGAAAAATACACAACAAGAATTTTCCCTTGAGTATCTTCTTCAAGATTTTCACCTTGATTTTTTTCACCTACGATTATATTTCCGCTAAGCGGTTTCATTGTATTCGTATTATCCCACAAAAATAACTTATCACCGTTGTTTGCATTAATATTATACGTTCCGTCGGATACATTCAAAATTT
>UMLG01071250.1_pt1 | contig 13253 bp, 16 predicted proteins | sample 1966511 | NCBI WGS metagenome assembly UMLG01 (sample SAMEA4836195, study PRJEB28245) | human gut metagenome | biome: gut microbiome; material: fecal sample | place: Denmark | collected 2008
AGGTCTGAGGATAAAAGAGGCGGCCTGCCAACTCCGGCAAGCCGTCTCTTTTGTGGATGTATGAGATGGAATCAGTCCATGTATCCCTTGGCGCACAGCAGCTCTGCCAGGAGCACCGCGCCGCCCGCAGCGCCCCGCAGGGTGTTGTGGGAGAGGCACACGAACTTGTAGTCGTACTGGGTGTCCGGCCGCAGGCGGCCCACGGACACGGCCATGCCGTGCTCCAGGTTCCGGTCCAGCCGGGTCTGGGGCCGGTCAGGCTCCTCAAAGTAGTGGAGGAACTGCTTGGGGGCGGAGGGGAGCTCCAGCTCCTGGGGTACGCCCCGGAAGGCGGCCCAGTCGGCCTTGATCTGCTCCATGGAGGGGGCCTTGCCGTCCGCGAATTTCATAAACACCGCGGCCATGTGACCGTCCTGGCAGGCCACCCGGAAGCACTGGGCGGTGATGGAGGGGCCGTCGGCCCTGACGATCTTCCCGTCCTCCACGCGGCCCCACAGCTTCAACGGCTCCTGCTCGCTCTTCTCCTCCTCGCCGCCGATGTAGGGGATGCAGTTATCCACCATCTCCGGCCAGCGCTGGAAGGTCTTGCCGGCGCCGGAGATGGCCTGATAGGTGCAGACCAGGATTTTGTCCAGGCCGTACTTCTTCAGGGGGTGCAGGGCCGGGACGTAGCTCTGGAGCGAACAGTTGCTCTTCACGGCGATGAAGCCCCGGCGGGTGCCCAGGCGCTTGCGCTGGGCCTCGATCACCGCCAGATGGTCCGCGTTGATCTCCGGGACTACCATGGGTACATCGTCGGTCCACCGGTGGGCGGAGTTGTTGGAGACGATGGGGCACTCCAGTCTCGCGTATTTCTCCTCCAGGGCCCGGATCTCCTCTTTCTTCATGTCCACGGCGCAGAAGCAGAAATCCACCATGGAGGCCAGCCGCTCCGCGTCCTGCTCCGCGTCCAGGACCACCAGATTTTTGGCCTCCTCCGGCATGGGGACGTCCAGGGCCCAGCGGCCCGCCACCGCCTCGGCGTAAGGTTTGCCGGCGCTGCGTGCGCTGGCGGCGATGGCCGTCAGCTGAAACCAGGGGTGATGCTCCATCAGCGTGATGAAGCGCTGGCCCACCATGCCGGTGCCGCCGATGATTCCGACTTTGTACTGTTTCATAGTATGTGCCTCCTGCTCCCATGTTGCGGCGGAAAAACGCGATGCCTTCCGTCGATTTTGGTTGAATATGGCGCCGGAATGTACTATAATGATCCATATTGATGTAGAAAGCCTGTACTTCCAGCACGGACATTTGTACATATATTAGCATACTTCTGCGATTCCGTCAAGGTGCATGGCTTGGGGAGGTTCCATGAAAAAAGGCTTGTTCCTGCTGTCGCTGATTGTGACATTTTACGCCCTGGGTACTGTCAGCGCCTCCGCCGTCACCAATGATACGGTGAAGGTGGGGCTGCGGTACGGCTCCTCCGTCATGTCCTCCGCCAACCTGGAAAACGATGAGGGCAGCGGTTACGAGTTCGGGTACTTCGAGGACGACCGGACCTTCGTGTCCCTGGGTGAGACGGACGAGACCGCCATCACCATGGAGCCGGCAGGCCGGGACGGCATCCAGGTGACCATCACCGGCACAGACCGGGTCCTCTATGAGAGCAGGGAGGACACCCTGGCCGTGATGCCCCAGGGCCGGGACCCCGTCACCTGGTTCCGGGGGAACCGCTACCGGGGCGGGTTCGAGTACACCGTCAGCGGCGGCGGGCTGCAGGTGGTGAACGTGGTGGACCTGGAGGACTATGTGAAGGGCGTTCTGCCCTCTGAAATGCCGGGGAACTGGGAGCTGGAGGCCTTGAAGGCCCAGGCCGTGTGCGCCCGGACCTTTGCCTGCCTCACCACCAAGCACCTGTCCGCCTACGGATTCGACGTGTGCAGCTCCACAGACTGCCAAGCGTACAGCGGCATCGGTGAGGCCACCTCCGCCACGGACCGGGCGGTGGAGGAGACGGAGGGGGAGTGCCTCTATTATGACGGCGAGCTGGCCCAGGCCTACTACCACTCCTCCGACGGCGGCGCCACCGAGGACGCGGAGAACGTCTGGGGCACCGACGTGCCCTTTCTCCGGGGAAAGGAAGACCCCTACGAGGCGCAGATCTCCATTCCTGATTACAGGTGGACGGTCACCTATACCTGGGAGGAGCTGACCTGGGTGCTGCAGAACAGCGGCTACGACATCGGGGACGTGGTGGACGCCTATGTATCGGAAGTCACCGATCTGGGCAACGTGTATTCCGTGACCTTTGTGGACAGCCGCGGAAAGACCCTGGTCCGCACGGGGGACGATGCCCGGATGGCCTTTTACAGCACCACCCTGGGCAAGAACGTCCCCAGCCTGCGGTTCACCATCACCGGCGGCACCGGGGGCGGCAGCAGCTACGCGGTGAACAGCGCCTCCGGCACCCTGTCGGCTCTGGACGGTGCGTCCGTCATCTCCGGCAGCGGCACCGTCAGCCGCCTGGAGGGGGAGGACCACGCCGCCATCTCCGCCTCCGGAACGGCGGACCTCACCGGCGGCAGCTCCGGCGGGCGGGGCTCCGCCTCCCGGGGCGGCATCACCATCACCGGCACCGGAAACGGCCATAACGTGGGCATGAGCCAGTACGGCGCCAGGGCCATGGCGGGGCAGGGCCACGACTACATCGACATTTTGGAATTTTATTTCACCGGCATCCGTGTCCGGTAATGAGAAGGAAGCAACATGAAGACCAGTGATTTTTACTACGACCTGCCCCAGGAGCTGATCGCCCAGACCCCCATTGAGAAGCGGGACACCTCCCGCCTGATGACCCTGGATCGGGTGAGCGGCGCCACGGGACACCACCATTTCTACGACCTGCCGGACTACCTGAACCCCGGCGACTGCCTGATTTTGAACAACTCCCGGGTGCTGCCCGCCCGTCTGGTGGGACAGCGGCTGCCCGGCGGCGGCATCTGCGAGGTGCTGCTGCTGAACGACAGGGGAGACAAGGTGTGGGAGTGTCTGGTCCGCCCGGGCCGGAAGCTCCGCAAGGGCACCAGACTGTCCTTCGGCAACGGGGAGCTGACCGCCGAGATCGTGGAGCAGCTGGAGGAGGGCGGCCGCCTGATCCGCTTCGACTACGAGGGCATCTTTCTGGAGACGCTGGAGCGGCTGGGCAAGATGCCCCTGCCCCCCTACATCAAGGAGGAGCTCCAGGACCAGGAGCGGTATCAGACCGTGTACTCCAAGGTCCTGGGCAGCGCCGCCGCCCCCACGGCGGGGCTCCACTTCACCCCGGAGCTGCTGGAGAAGATCCGGGCCAAGGGCGTAAAGATCGGGTATGTGACGCTCCATGTGGGCCTGGGCACCTTCCGGCCCGTGAAAGAGGACACCATTGAGGACCACCCCATGCACAGCGAGTATTGCACCATCCCCCAGGAGACGGCGGACCTCATCAACGAGACCCGGGCAAACGGGGGCCGGTGCATCTGCGTTGGCACCACCTCCTGTCGGACATTGGAGTCCTGGGCCGCCGAGGACGGACACATGGAGGCCAAGTCCGGCTGGACGGACATCTATATCTACCCCGGCTACCGATTCAAGGTGATGGACGGCCTGGTGACCAACTTCCACCTGCCGGAGAGCACCCTCATCATGCTGGTGTCCGCTTTCGCCGGGCGGGAGCACGTGCTGGCCGCCTATGAGGAGGCGGTGCGGGAGAAATACCGCTTCTTCTCCTTTGGCGACGCCATGTTCATCAGCTGATATTGCCGCGCCCGGCGGACCTGCCGGGCGCTTTTTCAGAGCAGGAGTCCCATGCTGGAGCTTCTGCACATTGAGAATATCGCGGTCATCCAGGAGGCGGACATCCAATTCCGCCCCGGCTTCAACGCCCTTACCGGCGAGACCGGCGCCGGCAAGTCCATTGTCATCGACGCCATGGGCGCGGTACTGGGCGGGCGCACCTCCCGAGACCTGGTCCGCACCGGCGCGGACCGGGCCTTTGTCAGCGCCGAATTTTCCCAGGTGCCCGGTGATCTGGCCGGGTTGGCGGAGACCGGAGCTGCCCCGGACGAGGACGGCCACCTGCTGCTCCAGCGGGAGCTGACGGGGGACGGCAAGAACCTCTGCCGGGTCAACGGCCGCCCTGTCACCGTGGCCCAGCTGCGCAGGATCGGAGAAGAGCTGCTGAACATCCACGGCCAGCACGACGGCCAGCAGCTGCTGGACGAGGAGCAGCACCTGAGCTATCTGGACCGCTTTGGCCGGACGGAGGCACCCCTGGGGCGGTATCAGGCGGCCTATGAGGCCATGGCCGACTTACAGGCGAAGATTCGGGCTCTCCAGATGGACGAGGCGGAGAAGGCCCGGCGGATGGACAGCCTCCGCTTTCAGATCGACGAGCTGGAGCGGGCCCAGCTGGTGCCCGGCGAGGAGGAGAGCCTCACAGAGCGGCGGGACCTGCTGCGGAACGGGGAGAAGTACCTCTCCGCCCTGTCGGGGGCGGACTACTGCCTGAACGGTGGGGAGGAGGGAGGCGGCGCCGTCTCCGCCCTCCGGGACGCGGAGGAGGCCCTTGCCGGTGTCCGCACGCTCTCCGGAGACATGGGGGAGCTGTACCAGCGCCTGGAACAGCTGCGGTGTGAAGCCTATGACCTTGCCGAGATCATTCGGGACAAGCGGGAGGCGTTCGACTTCTCCCCGGCGGAGCTGGACGCGGTGGAGAGCCGGTCTGACCTGCTGTACCGGCTGAAAAAGAAGTACGGCGCCACGGTGGAGGAGATGCTGGCCTACCTGGACAAGTGCCGCCGGGAGCTGGACGATATGGAGACGGCGGACGACACCCTGGCCCGGCTGGAACAGCAGCTGGAGAAGGCCCGGAAGGCCGTCCTGGCAGCGGGGGCGGAGCTGACCGCCGCCCGGAAAGAGGCCGCCGCCGTCCTGGAGCAGCGCATCCAGTCCGAGCTCCGGGACCTGGACATGCACAAGGTCCGGTTCGCCATCGACTTCGGGGAGAAGGAGCCGGGCCCCGACGGCTGTGACGCCGTCCGGTTTCTGATGTCTGCCAACACCGGGGAGGACTTGAAGCCCATCGCCCGGATCGCCTCCGGCGGTGAGCTGGCCCGGATCATGCTGGCTCTGAAAAATGTGCTGGCGGAGCAGGAGTCCATCGGCACGCTGGTGTTCGACGAGGTGGACACCGGCGTCTCCGGCCGTGCGGCCCAGAAGGTGGCGGAGAAGCTGGCCCAGGTCAGCCGCCGCAAGCAGGTGCTGTGCGTGACCCACCTCCCGCAGCTGGCCGCCATGGCGGACACCCACTTCTCCGTGGAGAAGGGGGAGCGAGACGGCCGCACCTATACCCGTGTGGTGCTGCTGGACCGGGAGCAGCGGAAGGCGGAGCTGGCCCGGATCACCGGCGGCAGCCGCGTGACAGAGGCCCTGCTGGCAAGCGCCGGAGAGCTGCTGGACCAGGCGGAGCGCTATCGGAGCGAATTAGGAATGAGGAATCATGCGGAATGAGCAATTTCTGGGTCCGGCTTTGCCGGACCCATTCCAATTGTTCCGCCTGCAGCAGAACACATGAATTCCGAACTCCCAACTGACCAAACGTCCCTCTTTCGCATACAATGGCGGGAAGAGGAGGGGAGCCCATGCGCTTTTTTGCAGACTACGACCGCAGTGCCGCCGTGCTGTATGCCCACCAGTGGGCCTATGGCCGGAACCCGGCCTTTTACGACTACGAGAACGTGGGGGGAGACTGCACCAACTTCGCGTCTCAGTGTGTGTTCGCCGGCAGCGGTGTGATGAACTTCACCCCGGATTTCGGCTGGTACTACATCGACGCCAACCAGAAGTCCCCCTCCTGGACCGGGGTGCCCTATTTCTGGAATTTCATGACCAGGCAGGCGCCCTCCGTAGGGCCGGTGGCCCAGCCCTGCGCCCTGGAGGACCTGCAGCCCGGGGACCTGGTGCAGCTGAGCTTCAACGGCCAGGAGTTCCAGCATACGCCGGTGGTGGTGCGGGTGACGGCGCCCATCACCCTGGAGACGGTACTGATCGCCGCCCACAGCTACGACGCCGACAACCGGCCCCTGTCCACCTACACGTTCCAGGACATCCGGTTTCTGCACGTACTGGGCACCATCCGGCCTTAGGCAATCGTTTGCGCAAAATGAACAGGGAAAACCGGCTGGGAGGGAGCGCCTCTCAGCCGGTTTCCTTTTGCTTTTTCCTTGATTTTTTCACGTGTGACAAGGGATTTGCCTTTGCAGCTATCCGCAGGGATTCGTTGTCGATGTGGGTGTAGATTTCCGTGGTGTTCAAATGGTCGTGGCCCAGCACCTCCTGGACGGCCCGGACGTCCACGCCGTTCTGCAGCATCAGCGTGGCGGCGGTGTGCCGCAGCTTGTGGGAGCTGTACTCCGCCGGGTCGATGCCCGCCTGACCCAGCCGCTTTTTCACCATGGCGTGGACCGTGGAGCGGCTGATCCGCTCGTTCTGAGAGGAGAGGAAGAGGGCGTTTGCGTCCCGGCCGGTGATGGGCCGCCGCACTGCCAGATATTTGGCGATGGCGTCCTGGCAGGCGTCGTTCAGGTAGATGATCCGGACCTTGTTGCCCTTGCCAAGAACCCGCAGGGCATCCTCCTGGATGTCGGAGAGGTTCAGACCCACCAGTTCGCTGATCCGCAGCCCGCAGTTGAGGAACAACGTCAGGATACAGTAATCCCGCTCCTGATTTTTGCCGTCCACGGAGTCCAAGAGCTGGATGCTCTCGTCCAAGGTCAGGTATTTAGGCAGGGTTTTCTTCAATTTCGGAGAATCCATATCTTTGACAGGATTTTCACGAAGTAAGTGCATCTTATTGGTGAGGTAGTTGTAAAACGACCGGATCGTGGCGATCTTCCGGGCCCGGGACGCGGCGTTCAGGCCGTAGCCAGAATTCCGGCTGTTCTGGTGCTGGACCCGGTCCCGGCTGAGGTACGTCATGTAGCCGTAAATGTCCGTCAGGGTCACGGAGGCCACGAAGGCCAGATCCACGTCCGTAATGTCGATCTCATCCAGAGACCGGTCACACAGGGACGGGTCCCGGGTCTGCTTGAGATAGCGGAAGAAATTCCGCAGGTCCAGAAAGTATTCGTCCACGGTCCGCTTGGAGTGGGCTTTGATGGTCTCGTGGTACGAGAGAAAGTCCCGCAGAATCTGCGGCGCTTCGGTGCGGTAATCAGCCATAACGGTGTCAACTTGCGGGCAGATACTCCGCGCAGCCGCCGGAGCGGCTGCTGGGGGGTTAGGTCGTGCCGGGGGCCTGAAACGGGCCCCGGAGCGGTTTGGCTCTCCCCTAAATTGAACAAAATTTTTATTTTGTTCAACTGTGCTATCATAACCTCGGGAAGGAATTTAGCTATTCTGCCTGCTTCTCCTTTCAGATTTTATTGGAGGTTTTGACGGTGACGCTGTTTGAATTGCACAGCATTAACTACGGTTGGTGCAAGGATACCTGTATAGATATCCATTTTGAGGATGAAGAAGCTATTTCCTACAACCTCATTCCCATTGAAACGGCTCTCAAGGAGTTAGGAGATCATGAAGTTTCTTGGTTTGTGGATGATTTGGTGGTGCTGGTATGAGCTGTTACCATCCAGTATACGCCTACAAGTCCAAGTTCGTCAATCCGGAGACCGGAAAAGCGGTTATCAAGTTCAATCTCCGGCCCGATCAGATGGACAAATTTGAGCCTATTGCTCTCCCCTGCGGCCAGTGTCTCGGCTGCCGCATTGAGTACTCCCGCCAGTGGGCTAATCGTCTGATGCTTGAACGTGAAGCCCATGATGCTGCCTGGTTCTGTACCTTCACTTATGATGATGATCATGTCCCCCGCTCTTACTATCCAGACCCGGAGACCGGAGAAGCCATCCCTTCCCTTACTCTTCGGAAGAGAGATTTCCAGTTGCTCATGAAGCGTATCCGCCGCCGCTTCCCGGATGACCACATTCGGTTCTTCGCTTGTGGTGAGTATGGCTCCCAGACGTTCCGCCCCCATTATCACGCTATTATCTTCGGGCTGCACCTGGATGATCTGGTCCCTTATAAGACAGTTCGTGAAGGAGGTGAACTTTACACCTACTACAATTCTCCCAAGTTGCAGTCTTGTTGGCTTGATTCTGACGGCAATCCGATAGGATTTGTCGTTGTCGGTGAAGTCACGTGGGAATCATGTGCCTACACCGCCCGTTATGTTACCAAGAAGTTAAATCGAAAGGAGTACGATTTCTATGAAAAGCACCGTATTTGCCCTGAGTTTAGTCTCATGTCCCGCCGGCCTGGCATTGCGCGTGACTATTACGAGTTACATCCTGGAATTTTTGATACGGATTACATCAACATCTCAACTCCAAAAGGAGGACGCAAGTTCAGACCCCCCCGCTACTTCGAGAAGCTCTTCGAGATTGAAGACCCAGTAAGGTCCAAGGAGCTCAAGGAGATTAAGAAGCGCCTTGCCCTGGATGCTCAGAAGTCCAAGCTCTCGAAAACGTCCCTCGAGCTAGATGAGTTGCTTGCTGTAGAGGAGCAGAACTTTACAGACAAAATAAAACCATTAAGGAGGAATCTGCTATGAAGATGCGAAAGGCTACCGATAAGCGTGTGTTCAAGCGCACTGCCGCCAAGTCCAAGAAGGTCAACATCGCCCCGAAAATCTTCCGTGGAGGTATTCGGCTATGATGTCGGATGAACAAAAGAATCTTTCTCGTTCTCTCCGTTCTATGTTGACTATTCAAGGTTTCAAGTGTTCCGTCAACTATACAGAGATTGAAGGCAAAGGCCCTGGCTTTCTCGTGGCCTTGATCGACCCCGTAGACCCCAACAGTGTTTTCTTCTGCCGCTTCTATACGGTGGATGAAGTGAAGACCATTACAACCGCTCAGCGAATTTTTTGGAGGTATGTAAAATGACTTATGGTATCTATGCTATCAAGGACGCCAAGACAACGTTCATGCCCGCCAACGTGGACTACAATGATGCTTCGGCGATTCGCAACTTTGAGCACGCTGTTCGCCAGCCGGATTCCCTGCTTCGCTCCCATTCCGCAGACTATACGCTCTGGCGTGTCGGTCAGTTTGACAATGAGCATGGCGAGATTATTCCTGAGTGGCCCCCTGTGCAGCTTGCCGATGCTTCTAATGTCTTGAAGGAGGATGTCTGATGTTCAGAACGCAGTATGACCCCCACGACCGCATCCACGCCGAACCCGGCCAGCGTGAGCATATTCGTTATGGCGGTCACTATGATGAGAAAGGCCGTGTGGTACTGGAAGAGATTGGCCGCATCAATCTCTATGATGAGATTCAGTCCCATGCTGAGAGTGTAGACCTTCATGTCCTCATGGAGCGTTATGTCCGTGGTGATGTGGATGCTCTCTCTAAAGCCCAGGGCTTCTATGGTGATGTCCTGGACTTCCCCAAGACCTACGCCGAAGCTCTTAATCACATGAATGAAATGCAATCTCAGTTTATGTCTCTGCCTGTTGAAGTGCGTGAGAAGTTCGGTAATAGCTTCTCTGAGTTCCTGGCCTCTTCTAATGAGCCTGATTTCTTGGACAAGCTCGGTATTAAGCGTGAACCCGAACCCACTCCCCAACCTACTCCCGAACCTGTAAAGGAGGTTAAAGAATGAACCGGAATACAGAGTCCCATTTTTCTCTGCTCCCTCGTGTGGATATTTCCCGGAGCCGCTTTGATCGCTCCGCCAGCGTGAAGACTACGTTCAATACAGGTGATATTGTCCCTTTCTTCTTGGAAGAGGTACTCCCCGGCGATACCTTCAACGTGAAAACCTCGAAAGTTGTCCGGATGCAGACCCTCTTAACCCCCCTCATGGATAACCTCTACCTGGATACCTACTATTTCTTCGTCCCTAACCGTCTTGTGTGGCAGCACTGGAAAGAGTTCTGTGGTGAGAACACGGAAAGCGCCTGGATTCCTGAGACGGAGTACGCTATGCCCCAGATCACCAGCCCCGCCTCTACCGGTTGGGAAGTTGGTACGATCGCCGATTACTTTGGTATCCCTACCGGAGTTGCAAACCTCAGTGTTTCCGCTCTTCCCTTCCGTGCCTACGCCCTTATCATGAATGAGTGGTTCAGAGATGAAAATTTACAAGATCCTCTTGTTGTTCCTGTGGATGATGCTACTGTGGCTGGAGTTAACTCTGCTACTTTCGTGACTGATGTTGCGAAGGGTGGCAAACCCTATAAGGCCGCTAAGTATCATGATTACTTCACCAGTGCTCTCCCGGCTCCTCAGAAAGGCCCGGACGTGTCTATCCCGGTTTCTCTCGGTTCCAAGCTTCCGGTTTACGGTACAGGTGACCCGCTGTATTTGACTGATGGTAATTTCACTTATCCGTTCCTTTCCGTTGGTCAGAGCCTTGGCGGATTGTCCTACACTGGTACTGCTATTGCAAATTCCGGCGCTACTGGTTCTAAGGTCGGTGATATTTATGCCAATGGTAATGGCTTCTATTCTGAGGCTAATTCTGGCGGCGGTTCCGATAACTGGAAAGGTAAAGTGATGGGTGTCCCCACTAAAGAGAAGATGGATTCTCTTGCCGTCCCTGGTGTTGTCGGTTCTGGTCTCGTTGCTGTGAATGATGGTGCTGTTTCTGTTGCTACGATCAATCAGCTCCGCCTTGCCTTCCAGATTCAGAAGTTCTACGAGCGTCAGGCCCGTGGCGGTTCTCGCTATACAGAGGTGATTCGCTCCTTCTTCGGCGTGACTTCCCCGGATGCTCGCCTGCAGCGCCCGGAGTATCTTGGTGGCAATCGTGTTCCCATCAATATCAATCAGGTGATTCAGCAGTCTGGCACTGGCTCTGAGAGCAGCTCCACCCCGCAAGGTACGGTTGTCGGTATGTCTCAGACCACGGATACCAATTCCGATTTTACCAAGTCTTTTACGGAGCATGGTTTCATCATTGGTGTTATGGTTGCTCGCTATGACCACACCTATCAGCAGGGCTTAGATCGTCTCTGGAGCCGCAAGGACAAGTTCGATTTCTATTGGCCCGTCTTCGCGAATATCGGTGAGCAGGCTATCAAGAACAAGGAGCTTTATGCCCAAGGTACAGCTCAGGATGATGAAGTCTTTGGTTACCAGGAAGCATGGGCAGAGTATCGCTATAAGCCCTCCCGTGTGACTGGTGAGATGCGTTCCAGCTACGCTAAGAGTTTGGATATATGGCATCTGGCCGACGATTATAGCAAGCTCCCCTCTTTGTCTGCCGAATGGATTCAGGAAGATTCCAGCACAGTCAATCGTGTACTCGCTGCGTCTGATAATCTCGCGGCGCAATTTTTCGCCGACATCTATGTGAAGAACCTTTGCACCCGTCCTATGCCGATGTATTCTATCCCCGGCCTTATCGACCACCACTAAGCCCGGAGGCCCCTTCGGGGGCCTCTTGACTTTTTAGAAAGGATGTTATACTATGGCTACAAATGCAGCAATTAACAATGCAGCCGACCAGGTTTCCCGTATGCAAGGCATTGCCCAGTCAAATAACGCATGGTCCGCACAGCAGGCCCAAATTCAGAGAGAATGGCAAGTCAAGCAAAACGCAAAGGCTATGCAGTACAACGCTGAGGAAGCCGCAAAAAATCGTTCCTGGCAAGAGTTCATGTCCAATACCGCCCACCAGCGCGAAGTCCGTGATCTGATGGCTGCTGGCCTCAATCCTGTGCTCTCTGCTATGAATGGTAACGGAGCCGCCGTAGGAAGCGGCGCAACGGCCTCTGGCGTGACTTCTAGCGGTGCCAAAGGCGATACGGATACCTCCACCTCCGGAGCCATTGCAAACCTCTTAGGGAGCCTTGTAAGCGCGTCCCAGGCCCTTGAGAGTGCCAATATTAATGCCCGTACTCAGGAAGCTGTTGCGAACAAGTACACCGCCATGTCCCAGATCGTCGCAGAGATCAATAAATCTGCTGCCCTTGGTTCTGCTGGTATTCATGCCGGAGCCACCCGCTACGCTGCCGACCAGGGAGCTGCCGCCACCCGGTATTCTGCAGATCAGCATCGTGCGGCCGCTAAGTATTCCGCCGAGGCCGCCAAGCTGGCCTCTATGTTTGGCTCTTCTCAGGCCGCTTCTGCTTCCCGTTATGCTTCCGACCAGTCCAGAGCCGCCCAGAAGTATTCTGCTGATACTAGTTTTAATGCTAAGAAGAATTATGGCAATTCTACTGTTACATGGGGTTTAGGTAGTGTTGCTAATGGCCTTCAAGAAATTTTTGATTCTTTGACAGGAGGTTGATTATGGAAGGTGCAAGTTCAAGCATTATAATGCTGGTTGTTTTGCTTGCCTTTATATTCCCGCTCCATAAGCTCATTAGAGCTGTCATTGATTGGCTTAATCGCCATTGACGTAGTAGGCCCCCGCTCCGGCGGGGGCCTTCACACTCGGCACAGTAGACTTCTCTTGATGTCTACTGTGCCGAGTGACACCAAGTACCACGCGGTCAGCCTGCAACGCACTACGAAGACCACTCCCGTGAACTCTGATTAGTTATTCAAAAAATATGATTCATTAAAATAACGATAATTACAACTAATGATAAGCTAAAACTAAATAAGTAAATAAAATGATTAAACAAATTGCTTATTTTGTTCAATTTTCTATCTCCCCGCAAAACCTCCTTCCCTGACAGGTCTTTTGAAAATTTCCCGGCCGGACCGCAGCCGCAGCGCCGGCGGCACACGCCGGAACGCGCGGCGCATCTCCGGACCGGACATAAAAACCGCCGCTTTCGGCAAAGCTAGTCCCAAATCCATGGAGATGGGATGATGTGTATGAGTTTGATTCCCTGTACCAGCCAATGTGTGTATCAGCAGGACGGCGTCTGCACGCTAGACAGCGCCGCCGCGGCGGGCCTCCCCGCCCTGGGCGGCGCCTGCGTCCACTTCATTCCGACGGACGAAGGGCGGCTCGGATCGCCTCACCGATATTCCGCACCGGGATCAGACGAAGCCCCGCAGGCGCGGCCAGCTCCCCGGTCCGGCGGGACGGAATCAGGCACTGGGTAAAGCCCAGCCGCCGGACCTCGCTGACCCGCTGGCCCAGCTGGCTGACGGACCGCAGCTCTCCGGTGAGGCCCACCTCCCCGATGGCCACCAAATCCGCCGGCACCGGCCGGTCCAGATAGCTGGAGGCCAGGGCGATCACCGCCGCCAGATCCGCGGCGGGCTCGTCCA
>UMLG01003087.1_pt1 | contig 13228 bp, 8 predicted proteins | sample 1966511 | NCBI WGS metagenome assembly UMLG01 (sample SAMEA4836195, study PRJEB28245) | human gut metagenome | biome: gut microbiome; material: fecal sample | place: Denmark | collected 2008
GGTGCTTAAGCCGTAAGGCGGGAATTATGCGGTGTTGCCATAGATACAGTATACCACAATTAGCTGAAAATAGGCTGAAAAAATGCGGCAGGTTTTGCGCCTGCCGCATTTTTGCCGCAAAATCTGCGAAATTCCGCAGCGGTTTTACTCTTCTTCCAGGATCTCTGCGGCAACCTCTGCACGGTCGCGGCGGGTATCCATGGCGGTCTTTTCAATCATGCGGTGGGCTTCCGCTTCGCTCATGCCCTTGTGCTCGATCAGATAGCACTTGGCACGGTCCACCAGCCGGATCTGGGCAATCTTATCCCGCAGTTTGTCGTTTTCCTGCCGCAGATAATCCAGGCGGCGGCAGCAGGCGGCGGCCATCTGAACGGCCTGGCGGAACTGCACCCCGGTAAAGGGCTTTGCCAACACCAACACACCGTGCTGCTGCAATTTATCGGAAATCTGGTCTGCGGTGCCCGCCTTGGCAAGCAGAATGACACCGGCGTTTGATTTTTCTACCGCATAGGTCGAAAGTTCGTGGCCAAACTCGTCCGGCAGGGGGGTGTTGATGATCACGACCTCGAAATCAATATCCCCCATGCGGCGGCGGGCTTCGCCGCCGCTGGCCACAATGGTGGGGCGCAGGTAACCCAGCTCTGCTACATGCTTTGCCAGGTATTCATTTGCGTTGTTCCCCGCAGAGGCAATCAAAGCTGAAGGCACAAACACATCACCGCCCATCTGTTAAATTACAAAATCTGCCCTGCTTTGGGAAACATCAAATCTTCAAAAAGCAGTTTTCACGCTCCCATGCCTGGGGGTCGGGGGCACTTTCGTAACCATGGCACAACTGGGTCTGGTATTCAAAGTATTTGTTCATCAGCGGCACAGGCAGCTCTTTGGCGATAAAGTCACTCTGTGCAGCAATGGTGATGGCTTCGCGCAGACTTTCGGGCAGGCTTTCCAGCCCTTCGGCGGCGCTCTTGTGGAACAGATTGCGGTTGACCGGAGCGGGCAGCGGCATCTTTTTTTCAATGCCGTCGAGCCCGGCGGCCAGAATCAGGCCAATGACCAGATATGGGTTGCAGGAGGGATCGGGGCTGCGCAGCTCCAGGCGGCAGAATTCGCCGGTGGCGGAAGGCAGGCGCACCAGCTGGCTGCGGTTCTGGCGGCTCCAGCTCACATACTTGGGGGCTTCGCAGCTGCCAAACCGTGTGTAAGAGTTGGGAATCGGGTTGCAGAAGCAGGTCAGCTCCCGTGCGTGCGCCAGGATACCGGCAATAAAATGTCCGGCCTCGCTGTCGGGGGCAATGTCGCCCTGGAACAGGTTTTTGCCATCCCGGTGGATGGAAACATTCACATGCATGCCGCTGCCAGCCTGATCCTGCATGGGCTTGGGCATAAAGCTGGCAAACAGGCCGTTGCGGTCCGCAATAGCTTTGACGGTGCTTTTGAAGGTGTTCAGGTTATCGGCCGATTTGAGCGCGGTGGAATACATAAAGTCCACTTCGTTCTGGCCAAAGCCGCTTTCGTGGTGGCTGTGCTGGGGGCGCAGGCCCATATCCTCCATGGCAAAGCAGATCTCGCGGCGGATGTTCTCGGCCTTGTCCAAAGGGGCAATGTCAAAGTAGCCGCCGTGGTCCATCGGGATGCGGGTGGGGTTGCCGTGCTCGTCGGTCTGGAACAGATAGAACTCACATTCGCAGCCCACATCGCAGCGCAGGCCCATGGCCTTGGCGCGCTTGACCACCGATTGCAGGTACCCGCGGCTGTTGCCGGCAAAGGGGCGGCCATTGGGCAGGGTGATATCGCAGTACATGCGCATCACGCGGCCCTCGGTGGGGCGCCAGGGTAGAATGGTCATCGTGTCCGGGTCCGGCCAAAGCACAAGGTCACTCTCCTCAGTGTTCATAAACCCGGCAATGGAGCTGCCGTCAAAGCAGACACCCTGCTCGAAGGCATAGGGAAGGTCCCCGGCGAAGACAGAGATGTTTTTTTGATTGCCGAAAATATCGCAGAACGCCAGACGTACAAATTTTACGTCGTTATCTTCGACATAGTTCAGGATATCCTGTGCAGTATGCTTCATGGTGGAATCCTCCAAATTTAGGCTGCAGATTTGGCAGAGAGGGGGGGGGGAGAGAAGTTAGGAGGTAGGAGTGAGGAGTTGATGCAATTAGGAATTAGCAATGAGCAATTAGAAATTCCGTAGGGCGCACAATGTGCGCCCGTCACTTTGCGATTGATCCCATTATAGCATATGGAGCAAAGTTCCGGAACGGATTGAGCAGAAAGAGGAACCGGGAGTTTATTCAGCATTGAACCCAATAAACTCCTAACTTTCAACTGACTCCTACCTAAACTCGAAAGGCCCACCTCGCGGCGGGCCTTTCGAGCTGGTGTAAGAAATAGGAAAAGGAGAATGGCGTGTTAAAAAGCCGTGCCCGGCATTTTGTGCAAAGCACAAACCCTTGCTGCCGGGGGCTTTTTGGGTCACTGCTTACTCAGTGTAAAACAGCATACGGCTGTAGCACGGCAGCGGCCAGTAATCCTCATCGACAAGCTCTTCAGCAGCGTCAGCGGCGGCGCGCAGGGTATCCATGGCGGGCAGAACCTCATCATGGAAAGCATGAGCCTTAGCGGTCTCATCGTCCAGGGCGCTGACCTTATCGGTCACAGCCTTCAGAGCGTCGGTTGCATCAGACATCTCGTCAGTGTATTTGGAAAGTGCAGTCAACAGCTTTGCTTCGGACTTGGTGGAGATGCCTTCCACAGCAGCGATCTTGGCTGCGGCGGTGCTGGCAACTTCGCCCATATAGCTGGTGGCGGCAGGAATCAGCTGCTTGGATGCGATCTTGAGCATGGTGCGGGCTTCGATGTTGATAATCTTGGAGTAGTGCTCCATCTCAACTTCGTAACGGCTCAGCATTTCGGTCTTGGTCAGAACGCCGAACTCTTCCATCAGGGAGATGTTCTTCTCTTCCTTCAGGGCGACCATGGCATCGGGGGTGCACTTGCGGTTGGGCAGGCCACGGCGGGCAGCCTCAGCTTCCCAGGCTTCGGAATAACCGTTGCCGTTGAAGATCACACGGCGGTGATCGTTCAGGGTCTTCTTGACCCAGGCGGCGGCAGCGCACTCAAAGTCAGCAGCGCCCTCCACATCGGCAACAAACTGCTTCAGCTCTTTGGCAACAGCAGTGTTCAGGATGGTGTTGGCATCGCTCAGGTTCTCAGCGGAACCGGGCATACGGAACTCGAACTTGTTGCCGGTAAAGGCGAACGGAGAAGTACGGTTACGGTCGGTGGTGTCCTTGCTGAACTTGGGCAGAACATCAACGCCAAGGTCCATCTTCATCTTAACAGGGCCGGCATAGGGGCTGTCGGTGCAGACAGCATCGATAACAGCTTCCAGCTCTTCGCCGACAAAGATGGAGATGATGGCCGGGGGGGCCTCGTTAGCGCCCAGGCGGTGGTCATTGCCGGGGGTGGCAACAGAGGTACGCAGCAGGTCAGCGTATTCATCGACTGCCTTGATAACGGCGGTCAGGAAGACCATAAACTGCAGGTTTTCCATCGGGGTATCGCCGGGATCCAGCAGGTTTTCGCTCTTGGTGCTGATGGACCAGTTGTTGTGCTTGCCGGAACCGTTAACGCCCTCGAACGGCTTTTCGTGCTGCAGGCAGACCAAGCCGTGCTTATCGGCAATCTTCTTCATCATTTCCATGGTCAGAAGGTTGTGGTCGATGGCAACGTTGGTGGTATCGTAAATGGGGGCGAGCTCATGCTGGCAGGGGGCAACTTCGTTGTGCTTGGTCTTTGCGGGGATGCCCAGCTTCCACAGCTCGGTGTCCAGATCCTTCATAAAGGCGGAAACAATGGGGCGGATCACACCAAAGTAGTGCTCTTCCAGTTCCTGGCCCTTGGACGGTGCAGAGCCAAACAGGGTGCGGCCGGTCAGAACCAGGTCCAGGCGCTTGTTGTAATCCTCTTTGCGGATCAGGAAGTACTCCTGCTCCGGGCCAACGGTGGTGGCAACGCGCTCAACATCCTTGCCGAACAGGTGCAGTACCTTGCAGGCCTGGTCGCTGATGGCCTGCATGGAACGCAGCAACGGGGTCTTTTTATCCAGTGCTTCGCCGGTGTAAGAGCAGAATGCAGTGGGGATGCACAGCACGTCATCTTTTACAAAAGCATAGCTGGTGGGGTCCCATGCGGTGTAGCCGCGGGCTTCACAGGTGGCGCGCAGGCCGCCGGAAGGGAAGGAGGAAGCATCCGGTTCGCCTTTGATGAGCTCCTTGCCGGAAAACTCCATGATGGCGGTGCCGTCCGGCTGGGGGCTGACAAAACCATCGTGCTTTTCACTGGTGATGCCGGTCAGGGGCTGGAACCAGTGGGTGTAATGGGTAGCGCCCTGTTCAATCGCCCAGCGCTTCATCACGCTGGCCACAACATTGGCTACTTCCAGGTCAAGGGCCTGACCCTTTTCAATGGTTGCCTTCAGGCTCTTGTAGGTCGAGCTGGGCAGACGCTCACGCATTTCGTGCTCGTTGAAGACTTTGCTGCCGTACAGTTCCATAACGGTTGCTGCCATACTTACCGAACTCCTTTTCCTCTGTGGTATCATCACGCAAATAAGTCGGACTTTTTATAAAACAAAAGGCACTGCGAACAGGATTTGTGTTCGCAGCGCCCTTGCTGTTTATGTGCTTATTATACGGGCCAAACGCAAAAAAAGCAACTGGCAGAAATGACAAACCGGATTGGCGTTTGCCTTGATGTTTTAGGAAAAATGCTTGTATTGGGGGATGGAGCCATCCAACCCCCAATGCGGCCTAATAAAATAAACCGGGCCGCCAACCCCGCTTGGGGGCGACAAGCCCGGTATAGTTTAGACAGTTAAACGTGTGTTGCGTTCTTTTGGCTTTTGCGGTACAGCACAACAGTGGCTGCAATGCCCAGCAGGCTGATGCAGTCCGCCGCGCGCCAGAACCACATTCCAGTCCAGCGCACCTGTACGCTGCCCTGCCAGCCGGGAGCCAGGGTAACGGTCAGGTAACCGTTCTTGTGGGTCAGTGCGGCTCCGTCCGCAGCGGTCATATGGTAGCCGGGGTAGTAGAATAGCGGCAGCCGGATGGATGCCTCGGTATCGCCAGTGTTCTGCGCCGCCAGTTGAATGGTCAGGCCGTTTTTGGTGTACTCTGTCAACTCTACGCCGTCGTCCGCTTCGGGGGTCAGGCGGCCCCAGACGCTGTCATCGGTGGTGGTGTCCTCGGTGGGCAGGTATTCGCCGCCACCCACCTGACCGGGCAGGTCATCCACCGCGGCAAGGCTCATGTAGGTAACGGCTTCGCTGGTGGTGCATTTGTCATACATCAGGTACCCGGCGGGGATGATGGTCAGCGCCAGCAGGGCGGCGGCCATTGCCTTGGCGGCTTCCGGCCGGACTTTACGGTACAGCACCACCGCGCAGCAGGCGCACACGACCAGCAGCATGGTGGCCGGGGTGAAGAACCGCCAGGCAAACTGCAACTTCCCCAGAGTCTTGCTCAGCGCCTGCAATGGTTCGCAACGGAACAGCGCGTACCAGGGGCAAAGGTCGCTGGCGCACCAGGCGGCCAGCAGGCCAAAGCCCAGTGTCAGGCTGCCAATGCGCGCGGTATCGCGGCTGCTTTTGCGCACGGCGGGGTCCAGCACAGCCAGCAGGAAGAAGAATGCTCCCGCGGCCAGTGCCAGGCCCAGTGTCTGCGGCATTTCGCCCGCAATGCCGCTCTGGATGCTCTCCGCCACGCCGCTGCTCTGGCCGAACATCAAAAACATCTGGCCCAGGTAAACGGAGCTGTCGTACAGGTAGGCGGCATCATACTTGCCGCTGATGCGGCACACCCCCTGCACCATGTATTGCAGCAGCGGCACCATAAACCACAGGTTCCACACAATGGCGGCCCCGGCGGCTTTGTACAGAGCGGGCAGCACCGGGCGGGTGAAGGTCTTTTTGAAATACAGCAGGCAGAAGGCGGCGGTAAAGAACACCGCAAGTTCGGTTGTCAGCAGATGGCTCTGCAGCAGGCCGGTAAAGCCCAGGGCAAAGGGCAGCCAGCACCAGGGTTCGGCCTTTTTGCCATCGGCAGGGGATTGGCGATAAATCCGCCACAGGCCATACACGACCAGCGGCAGGAACGCCATGGCGGTATATTCGCCCACTGCAGCGCGCACAAACACGTTGGTCAGCCGGTAGAACGAAAGGGTGTACAACGCGGTGCCAAGCAGCGCGGCACAATCACTGCGGAACATTTTGCGCAGGGCATAAAACGTAATGCCCACGGTGGCCGCTGTGATGGATGCAACGTAAACTTTGTAGCTGGTTTGCAGGCTGAAACCCAGAATGCGCAGCACCGCAGCCGGGTACAGGAACACATCGGAGTACATCAGGCTGAACGGATAGCCTTTTTCGTTGATGATGGCCGGGTCCATGCGCACGGGGAACTGCCCGGCCAGCAGCCCGGCTTTCAGCCCCTCAATGCGGGAAAGGTGGATGGAAAGGTCGTGCCCGTACGTCAGGTAGCCGAGCCCCAGCGGCAGGCAGGCAAACACGCCGATGCCCACCAGCGCCATGGCGATATACCGCCCGCGCAGGGTATGGATGGGAAATTTGACCCGGCGGGTCAGCAACAGGATCACCCAGTCCAGTACGGCGCAGAACACAAGCCCCGTCAGCAGCCGCACATACGCCCACGCGTGGGTGGGTACGATCTGTGCGCCGGTAATGTAGATGACCTGGTTTTTGCCGCAGTCCGCGGTAAACTGCAGCTGTGCGGTTTCACAGCCGTAGGGCATCCACAGGCTGAACACCGTGCGGGTGCGCTCAGCGGGCAGCTTGGCGGCATCGTACTGCGCGGTGGGCATGATCTCATCCAGAAAGCTGACCTCGCCGTCCTCGCCGTCATTCACATAGTTGATGCAAACCTGGTAGCTGCCGCGCGGCAGGTCGATCCAGCGGGTGGTGGCAAACAGGCCGGTAAAGTTTTCCACGCGGGCGCCACGGTCATCATTGGTACATTCCTCCGCGTAGGGAATGATCAGGTCCGGCGTAATATCAATCACGCCGCCTGTGCGGAAATCCCCCACAAAACGCAGCGCCAACACCATAAATTCCACCAGAACCAGCAGCAGGACCAACCCGTTCTGGCGGCTGAAAATTTTTTTGAGCTTTTGCAAACAAGCACGCTCCCTTCTCAACATGATCTTAAGGCAATACCGCATAATTCCCGCCTAACGGCTCAAGCACCGCTCCGGCGGCTGCGGCACGGCATCTGCGTTGCCAAAATGCTCGATAAGACATCCAGTATTATCTGCGCTTTTGGCTTAGCATCTGCCGTACCTCGCTCGCCGTATCGGCACTTAGAATTATGCGGTGTTGCCTTAAATACTATCTTATTTATTATAGGGGATTGTACGATGGTGCGCAAGAGAATTTGCACCAAACAGGAAAAAAGACTCTTGCTTTTGGAAATAAAAGTGATGTATAATAAAGCGTCCATTTATTTGTGGTAGTTGTGGAGAGGATGGTATATATGGCGACAAAGTACGTTTTTGTTACTGGCGGCGTGGTCTCCGGCTTGGGCAAGGGCATCACAGCAGCCAGCCTGGGCCGTTTGCTGAAAACCCGCGGCCTGAAGGTGGCTTCTCAAAAGCTGGATCCTTATATCAACGTGGATCCCGGCACCATGAGCCCGCTACAGCACGGCGAGGTGTTCGTGACTGATGACGGAACCGAAACCGACCTGGATCTGGGTCATTATGAGCGCTTTATTGATGAAAATCTGAACAAGTACTCGAACCTGACGACGGGCAAGGTCTATTGGAACGTGCTGAACAAGGAACGCCAGGGCGCTTATCTGGGCCAGACGGTGCAGATCATTCCCCACATTACCAACGAAATCAAGAGCTATATCTACAATCTTGCCAAAAGCACCGAAGCCGATGTTGTCATCACCGAAATCGGCGGTACCACCGGTGATATTGAGAGCCAGCCTTTCCTGGAGGCCATCCGCCAGGTTGGCATTGAGCAGGGCATGGAAAACTGCTGCTACATCCATGTGGTTCTGGTGCCCTATATTTCCGGCTCGGACGAATATAAATCCAAGCCCGCCCAGCATTCCTGCAAGGAACTGCAGGGCATGGGCATCGCCCCCAACGTCATCGTGCTGCGTGCCGATGGCCGCGTTGGCAGCGATATCAAGCGCAAGATCAGCATGTTCTGCAATGTGCGCCCTGATTGCGTGATTGAAAACCTGACCATGCCCAGCCTGTACGAGTGCCCGCTGATGCTGGAAGCTGCCGGCCTGACCAACGTTGTTTGCCGTCAGCTGCACTTGGAAACTCCGGCCAGCGACCTGACCGAGTGGAAAGAGCTGATCTCCCGCATTGCCACCCGCAGCAAGACCTGCACCATTGCCCTAGTTGGCAAATATGTCAAGCTGCATGACGCATACCTGAGTGTAATGGAGTCCCTGTATCACGCCGGCTTTGAGAATGAGTCCAAAGTGGAGATCCACTGGGTGGACAGCGAAAACCTGCTGGATCAGGAGCGCTGCGCTGAAGAGCTTTCCGGTGTGGATGGCATCATCCTGCCCGGCGGCTTTGGCGACCGCGGCATTGAGGGCATGATCCAGGCCGCCCGCTATGCACGGGAACAGAACATCCCGTATTTTGGCATCTGCTTGGGTATGCAGATTATGGTTATGGAATATGCCCGCGATGTGCTGGGCTATGCCGATGCCAACTCCAGCGAGTTTACGCCGGACGGCGAGCACAATGTTATTGCTCTGATGCCGGACCAGCAGGGGAACATCCCGAAGGGCGGCACCATGCGCCTGGGCAAGTACCCCTGCATTACCGCCGAGGGCACCAAGCTGCGTGAGTGCTATGGCAAAGAAGAAATTGACGAACGCCACCGCCACCGCTATGAGTTCAACAACGACTACCGTGCAGAGATGCAGAACCACGGCCTTGTGATCTCCGGTACCAGCCCGGATGGCCGCCTGGTGGAAGCTGTTGAGCTGCCCGGCCGTGATTTCCATGTGGGCGTACAGTTCCACCCCGAATTCAAGAGCCGCCCCAACCGCGCACATCCCCTGTTCAAGGGCTTTATCGCTGCTGCGCTCAAGTACCAGCAGGAGCACACCATCACGGACCATCAGCCGATGGCAGATTGATCGGCATCCTGACACCATAAATACCACAAGGCACCGAACCTGTAATTGGCCCGGTGCCTTGTTTTTATGTGTTAAGGCAACACCGCACAATTCCCGCCTTGCGGCTTAAGCACCGCTCCGGCAGCTGCGGCACGGCATCTGCGTTGCCAAAATGCTCGATAATGTCGGGTTGCGGTACCCGCATCGTGCTTCGGGGGCAAAAGCCCCTCGCACTCTGCGACCGCTGCCCCTGCTTCGGTTCGCTGTTTCCGCCACTGGCGGCGCTCACCTTTGCAGCATCCAGTATTATCTGCGCTTTTGGCTTGGCATCTGCCGCACCTCGCTCGCCGTATCGGCACTTAGAATTATGCGGTATTGCCTTATATTTTGTGTGGATTATGCGGGAACAAAAAACAGATTTTCAGGATTCTGTCTCTTTTTCTCTTTTGTTTACCTCTCTCTCGCTGGCTTCCACCATCGAGATCACGTTCAGCAGCACCAGCCGCACCACAGCGGGGTGCAGGCAGCTGTTGTTGATGGCGTTGATGACGGACTTTTGGAGTTCTTCAATTTTTGCGGTTGTGGTCATTTCATCACCCTTTCTGCCATCGGGGAGCCGGAATATTCCGGGCGCGGATAGCTTGTATCTTCGGTTCGCGTGCCGCCGCAGGCTGCCAGCGTAAGCGGGATGACCAATGCAAGCACCAACAGCAAAGCCAACGTGGCCAAAATCTGCATGAATTTCTGCATTAAATCTCCCTCCCGTTCACGCTCAAAGAACCGCATTCAATTCTGCCGGGGATTTCAAACTTGCTGGCATTGCAGTGGATGACCTTATCTACCTGGTCAATGGCAATGCCCACAAACTCGCTGGTGGCCCCGCCGGTGGAATAATCAAAGCTGGGGTCGCCGGTGGAGAACCAGCCTAAAAACGTGTAGCGGGAGTTATCGCCAATATAAGATTTGCCGTACCGGCTGCTTAACACACCGGTCAGGTTGTTTTCCCAGTACCAGCGGATGCGCCCCGTGTCAATGTCCACACGAGTGCCAGTATCTTTGCCCATACGAATCCAGGCATTGTCCAGGTCATAAGTGGTTGTGCGCGCCTTATTGTGAATCTGCCCGGTCGTAATGTTTCCGCCGTTGATAATGGTCTTATCCTGGTTCCAGGTGCTCAAATCCGAAAAAGTCACCACGCCGGATAGGTTGATCTGTGCGCTGGTGATCTCTGCTCCGCCTGCCGTCAGCTTGATGGTGCTGCTGGTTCCGCTTGTGCTGGCCGTCAGCTTAATTTCGCCCACCGTCTGCTTGATCTCGGTTTTGGTTTCGTTGGCGGTCAGATAGTCGCCGGTGCTGGCCGTCCAGGCGGTAGGGGCATTGCCCATCTGCACCATGGGGTGCATGATGGTCAGATCGTTGGTAACGGTGGCGTTATCGTTCGCGGTACTCACAAACAGGCCGTCCGCATAGCCGTCCGCAGTCGCCGTAAACGCTGCCCAGCGCAGCTTCCAGCCGTTGTCCAGCTCAATGTCCTGCTGGGCCTGCTTGAACGCGGAGCCGTAATAACTTTTTGTGCCGCTGCTGCTCTTGGTCTCGAACTGCAAAAACAGGCTGTCCGTGCCGGAGTTGAGCTTGTACAGTACCGATGCACAATAGGTCATGCCCTTGGCAATCACCAGCGTTTTGTCCGCGCCAAAGTGGAAGCGGGTGTTCTGCGCCCTATTGGTCACTCGGACGGATTCACCGCTGATCGTGTATGTTCCTTTTTTGCTCAGGTCGTTGCCGCCTGCATCCAGGGTCGCATTGTTCCAGTCATCGGTGCCCGCGATAATATTGTTGCCGCCGGTGATCCGCTGCGTTACCGTCTGGGTAATGCTGTCGGCTTTCTGGTCAATCGCGGATACTGATTCTTTAACGGTTTTGAATTCCCGCTTGGTGCTGTCTAAATCGTTGGAAATAGTTGTTGTCGTCTCTTCCAGGCTGCTGACTTTGGTGCTGATGCTGTCCGCCTTTTGGCTGATGCTGGAAACATCCTCTTTCAGGGTGTTCACCGTTGCGGTGGTGGCATAATCCTGCAATTTGCTGTCAACCGCATCGTTGGCGGCGCTGGTGGCGGTGTCCTTCACGTTGGCCGTTACCGTTTCAGTCACTGACTTGGTGACTTCGGTTTTGATCTCGTCAGCGGTCTGCGAAAACAGGCTTTTGGCGCTTTCCTGCGTCAGGTAGTCGCCGGAGCTGGCGTTCCACGCGGTGGGCGCGTTGCCGTATTGCAGCATGGGGTGAAGCATCGAAAACTTGTTGGTGTATTTGCCGCCAAGCCCCGCCCTTATGCTGCCGCAGCCAAGCTCGACCGTTTTCAGAATACCGGTGTCACTGGGTGTCCATGTGCCATACCGCAGCACCCAGCCGTCTGTCTGCTTAATTTCAAGCTGGTTTTCGGTTTTTATGCTGGTAACGTAATGATTTCCGTTGTCGGCGTCATACGTAAGGCTCAGGCACAACCCGTCGGTGCCGGAAATGAGTTTGTACATGACGGACAGGCACAGGGTAACGCCTTTGGTAATGCGAGCGTCAACGGTGTTGAAAACAAAATACCGATTGGAGTTTGCGTTTGTTACGGTCGCGCTGCCGGTATCGTTGTACGTGACCGAACTGCCGCTGACCGCGTTGCCTTTCAGCTCGGCGTTCTTGAAGCTCTCACTGCCCAGGATCAGGTTGCCGCCGCCGGTGATTTTGGTGTCTTTTTTCACCTCAGAGGAAAGCCCGTCCACCGTTGCTTTCAGGTCGGTGTACTTGCCGGTCAGGTCGCTGGCCTTTACTTCCAGGCCGTCCACGCTGGTCTTGATCTCCAGCATCTTGCCGGTCAGGTTTTTGTAGCTCTGGCTGTTCACGGCGCTGGAACTTTCCCGGCTGGCACTGCCCACGCTTTCAAAGCTTGCCTTGCCGGAGGAGATTGTGGCGCTCATCAGGTAGGTGTCGAACTCCCGCCCGCGTGCGTCCTTAACGTGCACGATCTTCCCGCAGGTAAGGCCGGAACCGCTGGGCACCGATACTTTGCACGGGGTATAGGTCACGCTTTTCAGCACGTTGTACAGGTTCTGGGCAACGGTTTTCAGGTTGGCTTCGGTTCCGGTTGTCAGCAGCAGGTTGCCCTGCACTGCATAGGTGTTGGTGGCAGTGGTGCTGTCGGGGTAAATCACCCCCACGTCACTGTCCGACTGCCGGATCTGGACTTTCTCAATGGCCTTGACGGTGTAGTCCTCATAGCTCAAACTGTCGGCATAATAGGCGGTGCTGTTGCTGGCACCGTCCGGGGTGATTTTAGCAGTGCTGCGCTTGTCGCTGTAGGTCAAGAATTGCAGCTTGCCGGCTGCATTCATGTGGGCGTAGCAACCTGCCGCTTCCGCCGCCCAGGAGATGATCTGTCGGCAGGTTAAATCATCCGCATAGAACGCCTGCACGCTGTAGCTGCCGTTGATGGGCAGGCTACTGCTGGCAAGCGCGACCCCTGCCCGCTGGCAGGCCAGCTGAACCAGCTGCCAGATAGTTTTGGGGAACTGTGCCTGATTGGCCCGCAGGCAGCCGGAGAAGTCCGCATCCAGCTTGGACATGGTGTCGTAGGCCGTGACCTTGTAGCTGTTGCGCTTGGTGCGGGTGGGCTTTTCAGCATAGAAAACGCCCACCTTGGTGCGGTTCCCGGCATCATCCTGCCGGTAATAGGTCAGGGCGTCCCCGGCAGTAATTTGCAGGCTGCCGCCCGGGTCCGCCCAGATTTCGGCTTCGATGTAGTCCGAGAACGCAGAGCCGATGGTAAATTCCTGCCCGGCGTTTACCGCAGTGTGCAGGGTGAGAGCTTTGAGGGTGCTGCCAGCCTCTCCGCCTTTCAGCTCAGTGCCGTTTGGCAGCCGCAAAACGGAATAGTACATACTTCACCTCCGGTCAGCATTCAATAATGTTAAACTTAAGGTTCTTCCACTGTTTCGTCTTGGCATTGTGCCAGGCGATGCCGTATTTGCTGCAGTAGCAGGTGGTGGTTTCGGTCTCGGTGG
>UMLG01008695.1_pt1 | contig 13115 bp, 8 predicted proteins | sample 1966511 | NCBI WGS metagenome assembly UMLG01 (sample SAMEA4836195, study PRJEB28245) | human gut metagenome | biome: gut microbiome; material: fecal sample | place: Denmark | collected 2008
TCTGCTTGACGTGCAGGAGGTCACAGGTTCGAGTCCTGTACCGCGCACCATAACCGGACACCATTTTTGATACATACGTATCTTGACTGGTGTCCGGTTTTTTTTATTAAGGTTTAGGGCAATACCGCATAATTCTAAGTGCCGATACGGCGAGCGAGGTGCGGCAGATGCTAAGCCAAAAGCGCAGATAATACTGGATGCTGCAAAGGTGAGCGCCGCCAGTGGCGGAAACAGCGAACCGAAGCAGGGGCAGCGGTCGCAGAGTGCGAGGGGCTTTTGCCCCCGAAGCACGATGCGGGTACCGCAACCCGACATTATCGAGCATTTTGGCAACGCAGATGCCGTGCCGCAGCCGCCGGGGCGGTGCTTAAGCCGTAAGGCGGGAATTGTGCGGTGTTGCCTTAGATTCTTCAGGGCCTTTACCCTTTATTATGATTTAACGCTAACTCTTATTGCAAAAATGAAATCTATTTTTCACAGAACGCCTTCCGGTTACTTTACTTTTCGGCAACAGAGGTTTTTTATGCACCCGCGGGTGTTTGTGATATTTCGGGGTGAGATATCCGGCCCGTTGTGGGGCATCGCCCCTCTACTTTGGGCAAGGCACATCGCCCATTTTTATTGTTCGTTCCGGGTGGGTTTCGGCGGGGTCGGGTGACCCCGGCCCTACCAGCCATTTTATGGTTTTCCGCCCATCATCAAATGCTCTGTGGGGAACGGTATTGACCGTTCCGAAAGTTTGCAAAGATCCAACATCTCAAAATCAAATCACTTCGTCTATTTCCTATCCCACCAGCCAAAGAATTCCCATTCGGGGCACTACCACAAAAACAGCCTTCGGCAAATGCCGAAGGCTGTTTTTAAATAATTCAAAGCTCTATCACTTTACACTTATCAGTTCAGCTTCTTGCGGTTGATGAACAGGTAAGCGGCAGCGCCGCCCAGTGCGGCAACCAGAACGATGGCCAGACCTGCAACAGAGTTGCTGTTGGTGCTGGAAACGCCGGTCTGCGGGATGATCTTGCTGGAGTTATCAGCGGGGGTGTTGGACTTGGTAACATCCGGGGTGTTGGTCGGAGTATTGTCCGGGGTATTGGTTTCCTCAGTCGGGGTGTTTGCCGGAGTATTGGTCGGAGTGGTCTCCGGGATAACCGGGGTGGTCGGGGTCACGACCGGGGTAGCAGTCGGCTCGGTCGGGGTGGCAGTCGGCTCTGCCGGGGTAGCGGTCGGCTCTGCCGGAGTAGCAGTCGGCTCAACCGGAGTAGCGGTCGGCTCAACCGGAGTAGCAGTCGGCTCAACCGGGGTAGCAGTCGGCTCAACCGGAGTAGCGGTCGGCTCTACCGGGGTAGCGGTCGGCTCAACCGGCTTCGGAGCTTCCATAAAGATGGGGTACAGGTAGATACCGCCTACCAGGCTGCCAACCGGGAATGCACCAAGGCCGCTGGTGCCCAGTTCAGTAGCATCGGCGCCCAGGACAAAGTGCTCTTTGCCCCAAACGTCCCAGCCCTTGAACTCCCAGCCCTCGTTTGCGATAACGGTGGGCAGAGTGATCGGAGTCTCCTCAAACTCGGCACGGTTCAGATAATTCAGGGCAACATTGTCGGGATCGCTCTCGAAATAGCCCTTGGTGGTGTCCATAAAAATGGTAACATCCACCACGCGCACACAAGAAGCGCTGTCTTCGCTTGCAGCTTCGTCAGCGGTGTTGTCCTGTGTAGCCTCCTCCACTACTGCGGGTGCAGCAGCTTCCTCGGTGGTCTCGGTTTCTGCATACGCCGATACAGGCAGACAAACTGCCAAGGCAACAGCCGTAACCAGCGTAAGCAGACGCGAAAACCTGCTCGTCTTTTGCATAATTCTTACTCCCTTTCCAAAATTATATCCCAAACGCAAAGGTACGGATTGCTGTTGCCTTTGTGCCTAGAATTCAAATAAAAATTTTACGCCCCGGCCGGCCAGCGGGCTGGAAGCAGCGGGTCCGGATTGACGGTAACTTCATCCGCCGTCAGCGTTTCCCCGTCCCGCAGCGGGCGTGCCATAATCAGCAGGCGGGCATCCGACATTTCATAGGTACAGGTACACAATGTCAAAAGCCGTTCGTCTGCGCGGGCATAATCGCCCGTGGTATAAAACGCGCGCTTGGCCACTTCATCCAGGTATTCCTGCTCTGCCGCATCATCGGCAAAGTTCACATACTGGTTAAAGTGGAACACATCGCCATCGCTTTCGCGCGTGGTAATTGCATAAACTGCCACGATCTTGTAGTACTGGCCACCGTTCAGGCTGTCCAGCTCAATGACCGGGTGTTCCTGATAATATTCCGGCTCGCGGTAATTTTGCAGGCTGGAAAACCGCACCGTATCCCCCACGCCCATGTTGTGGCCGTACAGGATCAAATGGCGGCTTTGCTGGATATCGCACTCATAATCCAGGTATGGCAGGCCCAGGTCATCCCAGTTGCCATCCAGGTCGTGCTTTAAGTAGTAGCTGTTGTCCCCTTCTCTTTGCATCACCGGCAGGTCAACATCGGTATCATCGATCTTGATCCAGCCGATCACTTCGGGGTTGCGCTCCAGCAGTGCGGTAAAATCCCGCGGTTCCGGGGTAACGGCGGGCTGCACGGTGGGGGCCGCGGTAACCTGCGGCTCCGGCGTCTGCTCTGGTTCTGCAGTCTGCACCACCGGCGGGCTCTCGCTCACCATCTTGCGCTGCTGCAGCCAGTTGGGCAGTTGCAGTGCCGCCATAGCAATCAACGCCGCCGCCATACCGGAGCAAAACACCCCTGCAAGAATGCGCGACTGCTGGCTCACAGAGCTGCCTCCACAAAGTAGGCATCGCCTTTGCTGCCATCGGTCTTGTATTCCTGATACGCAATGGTGCAGCTGGTGCTGCCATCGGGGATTTCAGCCATCAGCCAGTCGCTGCGCTCCTGGCCGGGGGTCAGCTCATAAGCATACGGCATCATGGTATCATCCACTGCGTTCAGGCAGGTGCCGTAATCGCTGTCGCCCTCGCCCCACTGGATTTGGAAATCCTGCAGGAACATCGTGTAGGTCTGGCTGCTGGTATTCTTGATGTTCAGGCGCATGCGCACCAGACATTCGCCATCCGGGATATCAATGCCGGGGTAGCTTTCCACCAGGCTGACATCCGTAATGGAAAAGTCAAACAGTGCCGTGCTGACCGTTTCGCCTGCCGTATTGTTATGTGCGTTTGTTTTACCGCAGGCGGTCAGCAGCAATGCCATACCCAGCACAGCTGCAAGGCCCGGCGCTGCCAAAGTCCGTCTCATGCTATGTTCTCCTACTTTTCCGTGTTGCCATTGCACAAGTATTTAACATCTGTTCAACGTTAAAAATAAAGGGCGATGTACAGCTATCATATTATCACGCCGCGCTTGTTTTGTCAATCAAAAAAGCACGGTCTTCTGCAGTCTGTTTTGTCATTTTTGTTGTTGAGCCGATGTTGTGTAGGGGTAGTATAACTGCGCGGCGGCATGTTTTATGCATTGGCAGCGTTTCTCTGCGGCGGCCAGAGGGCTGGCTGTTCCATCGGTCGTTTTTCTGTTTGGTACACATGATACCTTGCTCTGTAGGGAGCTGTCTTGACCATTCCGGAGCTTTGGCACATCTTGCCGCAAGGTTTGTCTGCGGTGTCGGGGACGCTGCTCCCCTACTGTGGGGCAAGGTATATCACACATTTTTATTGTACGGTCGGGCCGCCTTCAGTGGGGGGCGGGTAACCCCGCCCTACCATACAAAAAACTGCACAGCGTTTGGGCTGTGCAGCTTCATCAAAATTATCGTTTTGTCAGCAGGAGCTTATTCCGTACCTGAACTATCCTGCGTATCCCCACCGGTATCCCCGGTATCAGCTTCAGGTTCGCTCTGGGCATCGGTCTGATCGTCCGCCGTACTGTCCGGTTCAGCGGTGCCGTCGGCGGTATCACCTGTGGGATTGCCGGTATCGGCCACGGTGGAATCCAGATTGTTCTGCACCAACTCCTGCGGGTCACCGGAATTGGTAGTCGGGGCTGCGGTCGAAGCAGACACTTCGGGCTGCATATCGCTTTCCTGCAATGCACTCAGATACCACTTACGGCCCTCGCCGCGGGTGAACACATAGTCCATATACTTGGTCGGCTCCGTGGGGGCGGTCAGGTTGATCTCGCCGCTGGAGCTATTGTTGATGGTGGGGATATAGCCAACCGTCACATAGGTCTTGCCGCTCTGGGTGGAAATCTTTTCCACTTCCGGGGTATACATAGCCACCATGCTAGTAACAGGAACCAGATAGCCCTGCTTTTCCTCGTCATAGGTATAATTGAACTCTTCGGTCTGGAAAGAGCCATCGGTGATCTTGTAATCCGGGCCAAGCAGGTTGGTCAGGTAGGTGTCAACTTCCAGTTTGGGCAGAATGATGGAGCCGGTTTCGCTGTCGCGCTCATAGTCGCTCAGGCCGTTATCCCTCTTTTGGATCTGGTACACGGCGCCCCAGATGGCAGCCTGTAAAAACTCCGACTGATCCACCTTGCTCACATCGTCAAACGGCATAGTGTCAAACATGACAAGACCGTACAGACGGTCGGCATAGCTCTGGCGGCGTTCGGTATCATCCAACGCGCTGCGCAGCACGCCAACCACCCAGCTTAATACGGTAAACAGACCAATGATAATCAATACGATTGCCACTGCACCCACGATCTGGCGTGAAAAGCGGCGGTTATTGCGCAGTTGTTCTTCTCTGGAAATTGCCATTCAAAAAAACCTCAAGATCAATCAAGTAAAATAATAATTAAAAAATAATAAAGAATAATGGTGGTATGCGCGCCGTGCGCGCATGATTAAAATAGGCTCCGCACGCCGGGTTAGGCTTGATTGCTTACCAAAAGCAGCGCCCAATTTTTATAAGCTGTGCCGCAGGCACGGCGATTTACCTTCATTATTATTTATTCTTTATTCACTATTCTTTGTTCTGCTGTTACAAACAGCAGAACTAGTATACCACAAACGCCGCCGCTTTGCAAAGCGGCGGCGGGGTGTTTTGCAGAATTTAACAAATGTGCGGCAGCATTACTTGTTTTTGTACATCTGCTCGTAATACTTCTGGTAGTTGCCGCTGGTCACATGGTCCATCCACTCTTCGTGGGCCAGGTACCAGTCAATGGTCAGCACAATGCCCTTCTCGAACGGGGTTTCGGGGTACCAGCCCAGATCGTTCTTGATCTTGGTGGGGTCAATGCCGTAACGGCGGTCATGGCCCAGGCGGTCCGCCACGTGCTTGATCAGCTCTTCGCTGATGCCCTCATCCTTCAGGCGGTCATGCAGCTGCTCGATGACAGTCTTGACGATGAAGATGTTGGGGCGCTCGTTATGGCCGCCGACATTGTAAACTTCGCCGTCCTTGCCGCCGTTGGCAACCATATCAATGGCTTTGCAGTGGTCCATGACATACAGCCAGTCACGAATCTGCATACCATCGCCGTAAACCGGCAGGGTCTTGTGGTGCTTGGCGTTGTTGATGAGCAGCGGAATCAGCTTTTCGGGGAACTGATACGGACCATAGTTGTTGGAGCAGCGGGTGATGTTGATGGGCATGCCATAGGTATCATGGAATGCTTTCACGAACATATCGGCGCTGGCTTTGGAGGCGGAGTACGGGCTGTGCGGGCACAGCGGGGTCGTTTCCATAAAGTAGCCCTCGGCGCCCAGGGCACCGTATACTTCATCGGTGGAAACCTGCAGGTACTTTTTGCCTTCCTTCCAGGTCTTGGCGTCGGCATCGTACCAGGCATCCTTGCAGCACTGCAGCAGGTTAACGGTGCCCAGAACATTGGACTCAACAAAAATTTCCGGGTTGCGGATGCTGCGGTCAACGTGGCTTTCGGCAGCAAAGTTGATGACGTAATCCGGGTCATATTTGGCGATCAGGTCAGTGACAAGAGCCTTATCGCAGATATCACCCTTGACGAAGATATGGCGGGCATCGTCCTTGATATCTTCCAGGTTTTCCAGGTTGCCGGCATAGGTCAGCTTATCCAGGTTGACCAGGCGGATATCCTGGTATTTTTCCAGCATATAGTGGACAAAGTTGGAGCCAATAAAACCGGCACAGCCGGTAACAAGATAAGTTTTCATTTATTTACCATCCCAATTATTGAAAAAGTCCTGAATTGCATCTTTCCAGTCGCGCATGTCATCGCCGACACTGCACCGCAGGGCGCGGTTTTCCAGTGCGCTCCATGCCGGGCGGTCTGCGGATTTGGGGTTCATCTCTTTATATTGTGCGCTGGTAACGGGCTTTACGGTGCACGGCAGGCCGGACAGGCGGATGATCTCGGATGCGAAATCATACCAGCTGCAAATGCCGCTGCCGGTGCAGTGGTAAATGCCGTAATCATGGCTGACGGCCAGCTTTAAGATATGGTAGGCCAGATCCACCGCATTGGTGGGGTTGCCCAGCTGGTCGTTGACAACATTCAGGGTGTCATGCGTTTTGGCCAAGTTGACCATAGTTTTGACAAAGTTTTTGCCGTAATAGCTGTACAGCCAAGCCGTGCGCACGATGAAGTGGCGGCGGCAGAACTGCTGCACATAGGTTTCGCCCAGCAGCTTGGTCTGGCCGTAGGCCGAAATGGGGGCGGGCAGGGCACTTTCATCCAACGCCACACCGCCGTTGGCTGTACCGGAGAATACATAGTCGGTAGAAATATGGATCAGGCGGGCATTGATCTTTTCGCATGCCAATGCCAGGTTGCGCGGGCCAAGGGCGTTGACGCGGTAAGCGGCATCGCGGTTGGTTTCGCAGCCATCCACGTTGGTAAAAGCAGCGCAGTTGATGACGGTATCCGGCTGGATGCGGCGGATATAGGTCACAGTGGCTTCGCGGTCGGTAATATCCAGCTCATCCACATCAACGGCGATCACCGTTGCTTTGCGCAGGCGCTCCGGCAGCGGGCCAAGGGCGCATTCTTCATCAGCCAGCTGTTTTTGCAGCTCGGTTCCAAGCTGTCCATGGCAGCCGGTAATCAGAATTTTCATCTTGTGCCTCTTTCTTTATACCGCATCAATATTTCAGGCGGTCATCGGCAACATTGCGCAGATGCTGGCCATAGGGGCTTTTGCCATAGCGCTCGGCGCTTTCCAACAGTTTGCCGCGGTTGATCCAGCCGTATTTATAGGCGATCTCTTCCGGGGCGGAGATCTTGATACCCTGGCGCTGTTCGATCATGCGCACAAAGTCGGCGGCTTCCACCAGGCTGTCCATCGTACCGGTATCCAGCCAGGCATAACCGCGGCCCAGCAGCTGCACATCCAGCTTGCCTTCCTGCAGGTACATCTCATTCAGGGTGGTAATTTCCAGTTCGCCGCGGGCGCTGGGCTTTACCTGTTTTGCCTTTTCGCACACATCTTTGCTGTAAAAATACAGACCGGTAACCGCATAGTTGCTCTTGGGCTGTGCGGGCTTTTCTTCAATGGAAGTTGCCTGGCCATTTTCGTCAAATGCCACCACACCGAAGCGTTCGGGATCGGTGACATAGTAGCCGAACACAGTGCTGCGGCCGGCTTCGGCGTTGGCGGCAGCGGACTTGAGCCGCTTGGAGAAACCTGCGCCGTAGAAAATATTATCGCCCAGCACCATAGCGCAGGGTTCACCGTTAATAAACTCTTCACCCAGGATAAAGGCCTGTGCCAGACCGTCCGGGGAGGGCTGCACTTTATATTGCAGGTGCAGGCCGTACTGGCTGCCATCCCCCAGCAGCGCTTCAAAGCGCGGTGTATCGGTTGGGGTGGAAATGATCAGGATATCCTGGATGCCTGCCAGCATCAGGGTAGACAGCGGGTAATAGATCATGGGCTTATCATACACAGGCAGAAGCTGCTTGGATGTGACCATGGTCAGCGGGTACAGGCGGGTACCAGCACCGCCGGCGAGGATGATACCTTTCATGATGACGCTCCTTTTCAGTGACCGCAGTTGCGGCGAACTATAGGCAGCGCCTATACCGCGCCGCCTGATTTGCCGTGCGTCACCGCCCATCCCACAGGGGCATAAATCCGCACAATTATTTTCTATTATATCGTATTCTATGCCCCTTGGCAAGAGGGAAAATTGAGGGAGCAGAGCCAACAAGATTTGCGAGGGAAAACGTAAAACACATTTGCCGCAAGGCCCGGAACGGTCAAGACCGTTCCCTGCAAAACATTTTATAACGTGCAACAAACATTATAAGGGCAATACCGCATAATTCTAAGTGCCGATACGGCGAGCGAGGTGCGGCAGATGCTAAGCCAAAAGCGCAGATAATACTGGATGCTGCAAAGGTGAGCGCCGCCAGTGGCGGAAACAGCGAACCGAAGCAGGGGCAGCGGTCGCAGAGTGCGAGGGGCTTTTGCCCCCGAAGCACGATGCGGGTACCGCAACCCGACATTATCGAGCATTTTGGCAACGCAGATGCCGTGCCGCAGCTGCCGGAGCGGTGCTTAAGCCGCAAGGCGGGAATTGTGCGGTGTTGCCTTAAACATATGGCAGCATCCACGGGATAAATCAATGCTTATACAAAATGCCGCACCCATACCAGGTGCGGCATCTGTTTTATTCGCTTTGGTTATTTTGCGTACTCGGTGGCGCGGCTTTCGCGGATCACGCTGACCTTGATCTGGCCGGGGTAATCCAGCTCGTCCTCGATCTTTTTGGCAACCTGGCGGGCCAGCAGGATGACCTGATCATCACCAACCTTATCCGGCTGGACCAGGATGCGTACCTCGCGGCCTGCCTGCACGGCGTAAGAGCTTTCAACGCCCTCAAAGCCGTTGCACAGGGCTTCCAGCGTTTCCAAACGCTTGATATAGCTTTCCATGTTTTCACGGCGGGCACCGGGGCGGGCTGCGCTGATGGCATCCGCTGCCATAATAATGAAGGCAAGCACCGTCTTGGGCTCCACATCGCCGTGGTGGGCTTCGATTGCATGAATAATCTGCGGGTTCTCGCGGTACTTCTTGCAGATATCCACACCGATCTGCACATGGCTGCCCTCGATCTCATGGTCAAGGGCCTTGCCGATATCATGCAGCAAGCCTGCGCGGCGTGCCAGCTGAACGTTCACGCCAAGCTCGCCAGCCATCAGACCGGCCAGCCATGCCACTTCCAGAGAATGGCTCAGCACATTCTGGCCATAGCTGGTGCGATACTTCAGGCGGCCGATCAGCTTGACCAAATCGGGATGCAGGCTGTGGATACCAAGGTCCATCACAGCCTTTTCGCCCTCGCGCTTCATCTGAATTTCCAGTTCGCGGCGGCACTTATCCACGGTCTCCTCAATGCGGGCCGGGTGGATACGGCCATCGGCGATCAGGCGCTCCAGGGCCATGCGGGCCACTTCACGGCGGGTCTGGTCAAAGCTGGAAAGGGTGATGGCTTCCGGCGTATCGTCAATAATGAGGTCACAGCCAGTGGCAGTTTCCAGAGCGCGGATGTTGCGGCCCTCGCGGCCAATGATGCGGCCCTTCATCTCGTCAGAGGGCAGCGGCACCACGCTGACGGTGGCTTCACTGGTGGCATCGGCTGCGCAGCGGGCAATGGCCTGGCCGACCAGCTCACGGGCGATGGCATCACATTCGTCCTTCATGTTAGCCTGATAGGCGCTGATCTTCATGGCCTTTTCGTGGGTCAGCTCATCGTCAATGTTCTTCAACAACACGGCGCGGGCATCTTCCTGGGTCATGGCGGCGATGGTTTCCAGCTTTTCGGTCTGGCGCAGCTTGAGCTGTTCCAGCTCGTCCAGGCGGGCTTCCACCAGTTCGCCGCGCTTTTTCAGGTCCTCTTCCTTGCGCTCCATGGCGGCGGTGCGCTTATCCAGCGCTTCCTCCTTTTGGTCCATGCGGCGTTCCTGGCGGCTGATCTCCGCGCGGCGGTCCTTGATTTCCTTGTCGGCGTCAGCTTTCAGCTTGAACGCCTCGTCTTTGGCCTCGATGATGGTTTCCTTGCGCTTCTGCTCGGCAGCCTTGATGGCATCGTTCACGATGCGTTTGGCTTCCTCTTCGGCAGAGCCGATCTTGGCTTCGGCGGTACGCTTCCGGTTTTCCCCGCCAAAATAATAACCAAGCGCCCCGCACACGGCAGCGGCAACGACAACCAGCACCCACATCAAAATTGGGGGCATGGCAGTTTCACTCCTTACAAAACTCAAATCAAATGCAGGAGGGCGCAGCACAAGCGGAACGCTTTTATTTCTGGCATACCTGAAAAGCCCGGGCAGCCCGCGCCTGTTTTATCTGGCAGCTACCATGGGTACACTGCCAGCATCTTACAGCGCAAGGGGCTGACCTTTGCGGTTCAAATACTGCCTGCGATATTCTATACAAAATGGGGCGATAATCCAAAGCATACCCAAAAGCGGATACACCTCAAGCCCCATATACACAAATAAAACGAAAAAACGCCAAATTTGCGGCGGTAAAACAAATATCTGAAAAGCGGCGTTCCCGATGGGCGACACCCTTAAGTCCTATCTAATATTGTAGCTACATTGCAGGAAATTGTCAAGGAATTGTTACAACACCGTGAACGTTCCCACCTGGCACAAAAATTGGCAGAAATGCACCTGCGGGGCTGCCTGCCAGCTTCAAAGCAGGGGCCCTGTCTGTAGAATTGGGAGTAGCCGATGGCAAAGCGGGCCGGGAGCCCCTGCCGGGTGCGGCCCGTTTTTTCCATCATATCACAGTTTTGGGCAAAGATCATCTTTTGTTACGGTGTAAAATTTTGCGCTGCCCCCTTGACTTCCCCGCCGGGGTGGTATATAGTAAAGGCAACTTCATCCTGAATAAAACGTTGAGGCAGACAATACATGCTGGAACGCGCAAAAGAGAGAACCGCCGCCGAATTTGGCGTGCTGCAAGCGGTTTTGCAGGCGGGCAGCACAGTTACCACTGCCGAGTGCGAAGGTGAACCTTCGCCGGGGCAGCGCCCCGTTACCGGCGCTTACAAAACAGGGCTTTGGGCCTTTGTTTTACGAGTGGGATGCTTTGCCGCGTCCAATTCGGGTGGAACCGTGGAGTATGAATTTGTATGCTTCATCCCGTTTATGGTCAAGAATGGGATGGAGCATTTTTGTTTACCCAAAGGAGCGTTTACCAATGAAAATCATTTACAAAGACGGCACTGTTGCCGAATGCCCGAAAGAAGAAGAACTGCACGTTCTGCGCCATACGGCTGCCCACATTATGGCACAGGCCATCAAGCGCCTGTATCCGCAGGCCGACTTTGCCTTTGGCCCCGCTACCGAAAACGGCTTTTTCTATGATGTTGACCTGGGCGATACCAAACTGAGCGATGAAGACCTTGCCAACATTGAAAAGGAAATGAAGAAGATCTGCAAGGAAAACCTTGCCATCAAGCCGTTCATCCTGCCGCGCGATGAAGCTGTGAAGCTGATGACCGAGCGCCAGGAGCACTATAAGCTGGAGCATATGGACGACCTGGCCGATGAGACCGAGTTCAGCTTCTACCAGCAGGGCGAGTACGTTGATATGTGCATCGGACCCCACCTGACCTACACCAAGGCTCTGAAGGCGTTCAAGATCACCCAGCAGAGCGGCGCTTACTGGAAGAATGACAAAGAGAACAAGATGCTGACCCGCATCAACGGCGTTGCTTTCCGCAACCAGGAAGAGCTGGAAGCCTGGGAAAAGCAGCAGCAGGAAGCCCGCGAGCGCGACCACCGCAAGATCGGCAAGGAAATGCGCCTGTTCATGACCGACGACCTGGTTGGCCGCGGCCTGCCCATGTTCCTGCCCAACGGCTACATCATCTGGCAGCAGCTGGAAGATTACATCAAGGGCAAGGAGCGCGAGCGCGGCTACCTGCACGTTATGACCCCCTGCATCGGCACCGTGAACCTGTACAAGACTTCCGGCCACTGGGATCATTACCGTGAGAACATGTTCCCCGCCATGGAGATGGAGGGTGAAAGCTATGTTCTGCGCCCGATGAACTGCCCCCACCACATGATGATCTACGCCAACCGCCCGCACAGCTACCGCCAGCTGCCCATCCGCATTGGCGAAATTGCCCACGACTTCCGTTATGAGTCCAGCGGCACCCTGAAAGGCATTGAGCGCGGCCGTCATTTCTGCCAGAACGATGCCCACCTGTTCTGCACCCCGGAGCAGATCAAGAGCGAAGTTGCCAATGTCTGCAGCCTGATCTTTGACGTCTACAAGGATTTCAACATCACCGATTACCGCTGCGTGCTGTCCCTGCGTGACCCCGCCGACAAGAAGAAGTACCATGACGACGACGCCATGTGGAACCATGCCGAGAACGCTCTGCGCGAAGTTCTGACCGAGCTGGGCATCAACTTTACCGAGGAGATCGGCGAAGCTGCTTTCTATGGCCCGAAGCTGGACGTCAACGTTAAGCCCGCTGTCGGTGCAGAGTACACCCTGTCCACCTGCCAGCTGGACTTCTGCCTGCCTGCCAAGTTCCACCTGACCTACATCGACAAGGACGGCAGCGAGAAGACCCCCGTTGTGCTGCACCGTGCCATCCTGGGTTCTCTGGACCGCTTCATGGCTTATCTGATCGAAGAGACTAAGGGCCGCTTCCCCACCTGGCTGGCTCCCACCCAGGTCAAGGTTCTGCCCGTCAGCGAAAAGACGCTGGATTACGCCCGCACCGTTGCCGACAAGCTGACCGCTGCCGGTGTGCGCGTTGTGCTGGATGAATCCAATGAGAAGATCGGTTACAAGATCCGTGAAGCCCAGCAAGTTGACCGCGTGCCCTACATGCTGGTGCTGGGCGCTAAGGAGGCCGAGGCTGGCAACATCAGTGTGCGTGATCGCAAGGGCGAAACCACCACGCAGGAGCTGGATGCCTTCATCAACAATATCGTGACCGAGATCAAGGAGCGCCGCTACAACTAAGCGTTCCGCGGTTCCACCGAGCTTTACAGCTCCCGATTGCTTCCAGTCGGGAGCTGTTTTGGTATCGGGCCCGCAGATCGTTCATCATCAAGGTTGTTTACCATTCTAAGGAGGTGCAGCATTGAAACGTAAGTTTTTGACCCTGATCGCCGCCGTGGCTGCCGCCATGGCGCTGGCGCTTTCGGCGGGTGC
>UMLG01046978.1_pt1 | contig 13115 bp, 19 predicted proteins | sample 1966511 | NCBI WGS metagenome assembly UMLG01 (sample SAMEA4836195, study PRJEB28245) | human gut metagenome | biome: gut microbiome; material: fecal sample | place: Denmark | collected 2008
TATCACAATACCATATCGAAATTAGAAAAGGGTGCTTTGAATTTTAATATAAGCAGTTTCTTTTATGGCGATTTTTTTGACTTCCTAAAAAGTAAAAAAGGTAAGGGGATAGGTATTGCTTTTCCTCCCACTTATAAAGGAGGATATGAGAAGATGTTTAGCTATGTAGAAGATAGTTTTAGATATGCTCATGCTCCCTATAATGTATTTGACCCCAAAGAAGGTGGGGTGATGTTTAAATGTCTTCTTGAGAATGATGAAAACATCATCTATTCTGATAGATATTTCCAGGAAATAAACGACTTCCTTGTTGGTAAGATAAACTTGGGGCCTGGTAAGAATCCGATATACACTTATTCTAGTGTAAAGCGGGATAAGCATTATTACATTGAACGTGATAAAAATATAAAGCCATCATGTATTCATATTTTGCCAATGGATTATGAATTTACAGATAGCACAGAAATATCAGCAAAGATATGCCCAGTTAGTGATGTGAACTACTATAAAGCATTTTACATGGCAAATAAGGTTAACTATACAACTGGTGGGGACTTGGGATTGGTATTCATGGCTGATGGAAAAGCGTTCGGTTTTTCTTCTTTTAGCAAAAAACTTTCTACTCTTGAGCAGATTTTTATGCAAAGCGATTTTGTTGTAAACTCAAATACTCAGAGATTGAGTAAATTATTGATCATGCTTGTTAAGTCTCATAATGTAAGAATGCTGATTGCCCGGAAAATGGCTAACTACTACGATGGAGTGAAGACTACCGTGTACACAACAAGCCCAATTTCAATGAAATATAGAGGAGTATTTGATTTAGAACGCCGAGATGAAGGCAAGCTAATGTATTCTGCTAATTTTTTAGATGATTCATTAAAGGATTTATATAGATTATGGTTGAAAAAATACAAGAAGTGAAAGATGTTCATCTTATTCAGGGGAAACTGGATGATGTAAACAAGTTGATTGCTCCATATAAGTTAGCATATGTAAGCCCTATAAACGATTGTGTTCCGTTGGAGAAGAATGCTCACTATATGGAAAAAAGCACACTAGATAGACTAACAGCAAATGTGGCTGAAGACGGTTTTTTATCTCAGCTCCCGTTTGCAATGAAACGAAATGACGGTAAATATCTCATTTTGTCGGGAAATCATCGCTTAAAAGCTGCTATTAAAGCTAAGTTGGAATATATTCTAATCTTGTATATTGAAGAGGTTGATAAAGATAAGCAGATTGCCTATGTGCTTAGTCATAATGCTTTAGTAGGCAAAGATGATGCTCAGATGCTTAAGGAGATTTATAGCGAGATGCGCACTATTGAAGCAAGAGAGTTTTCTGGTCTTAACGGCATTCAATTTATTGATACGGATAAGATTCCCACGGTCTCTATTAATGATGGGGATATAGAGCTTACCGAAATGAAGTTCTTGTTTACTGAAAGCAGGAGCAATGATGTCAAAGCTGTTCTAGCGGAACTAGAAAAACAGAAAATATCTGCAAATAGTTCGATAGTTGTCGGCTCCTATGAAGAATTTATTAAGGTAGCTACAGAGGTTAAGAAAAAATTTAATATAAAAAGTAATACGGTGGCTTTTGCACGTATGATTGATATTTGCAAAGCCTTTTTGCTTGAACTGAAAGAAGAGGAGGTATAATATGGCAGGGAGAGGTAGGCCCAAAATGGAGATTTCTCTTTATGATAAATATATAAAAGGGAAGGAAGATCTTATTATAGCAGACTGTAGGAATGGGGCTGACAATAAAGGTTTATGTGTGCGTCTTGGAATAGGACTTACTACGTTCAAAAGTATACTAAAGAAACATCCTGAAGTTATAGATTTGTTGAAGGAAGGTAAAGACGAAGCCGACATGAAGGTAGAGAGTGCTCTATATAAACGAGCTATTGGCTATGATATTGAGGAAACTACAACTGAGGTGAAAATAGGAGAGGATGGATCTGGTCAAACGACTGTGGTAACGAAAACGAAAAAGCATGTCGCGGGAGATACAACAGCACAAATATTTTGGTTAAAAAATCGTAGACCAAATGAATGGAAAGATAAACAAGATGTAAATGTTACTAATGATGATTGGGTAGATGCTTTAAAATCATTAACCAGTTCATATAAGAATGGTGACAAAGGATGAAAAAAAGAAACTCATAAGTGAAATTATAGCGTATTGGTCGAAGGATTGGAATAAATTTGTCCGTGATGCATTATGCGCAAGATTAGATCGTGAGCAGCAAGCTATTATTGAGTCTGTCCAACATAACCCCATGACTGCTGTTGCAAGTGGAACTGCTCGTGGAAAAGATTTTGTTGCGGCCTGTGCTTCGTTGTGTTTTATGTATCTTACTCCTAGATTTAATGAAAAAGGTGTGCTTGTTGGGAATACCAAGGTGGCCATGACAGCACCAACAGGGAGGCAAGTGAAAAATATTATGACTCCTGAAATCAGAAGGTTGATTCGTGCAGCAAGGGCAAAGTTTCCTTTTTGTTGTCCAGGCAGATTGGTTGCTGATGACATAAGAACGGATTATGAAGAATGGTTTTTGACAGGATTTAAAGCAGATGACAACGCAACTGAATCATGGTCGGGATTTCATGCAGCAAATACCATGTTTGTTATCACGGAGGCATCAGGTATATCCGAAATTGTTTATAATGCGATAGAAGGTAACTTACAGGGAAATTCTCGGATGCTCATAGTGTTTAATCCTAATATTACTACTGGATATGCAGCTAGAGCCATGAAATCAGAACGTTTTGCTAAGTTTAGGCTTAGTTCTCTTAATGCGGAGAATGTGGTAAAAAAACAAGTTATAATTCCAGGTCAAGTAGATTATGAATGGGTAAAAGACAAAGTAATAAATTGGTGCTCTCCCATTCAGCAAACGGACTTTAATGAGGGAGAAGGCGATTTCAAATGGGAAGGTAGCCTATACCGACCTAATGATTTATTTCGAGTTAAGGTACTTGGTATGTTCCCAAAAGTTTCTGAAGATGTACTTATACCTTATGAATGGATAGAGATAGCAAACAGGAATTGGCAAGAATTACAAGCAAACGGTTTCATTCCTGTTAAATCTTGCAAGTTAGGGGTTGACGTTGCCGGTATGGGACGAGACAATAGTGTGCTTTGTCCGAGATATGGAAACTATATTACTCAATTTGAAGTGCATCAATCTGCTGGACGTGCGGATCACATGCATGTAGTAGGTATGACAATACCATATTTAAAGAAGAAGGGAGCAAAAGCATTTATTGATACGATAGGAGAGGGTGCAGGTGTCTATTCTCGTTTGTTGGAGGAAGAATTTACAAATGCTTTTTCATGTAAATATTCAGAAGGTGCGGATGGATTGCATGATATTACCGGAGAATATGAATTTGCCAATATGCGAGCATATTTGTATTGGGCTTTGCGTGATTGGCTCAATCCTAAAAATGGATTTGGTGCAGCTTTACCCCCATGTGATCAGTTGATGGAAGAAGCGACTGAAACTAAATGGAAGTTTCTTAGTAATGGAAAGATTATCATTGAGGCTAAAGAAGACATCAAAAAACGTATCAAGCGTTCTCCTGACTATATGGATGCATTAGCGAATACATTCTATCCTAGGGATTACAGCTTTATTAGCGATGAAGAGCTGCTCAAAGATTTTTTGTAGTTGTGTTTCTTTTAGTACCTTTGTAGCCGAAAACACTTCTTTTGTGTTTTCATTGCTCTTATGTGCGCTGGCTTGTGAAAGTCGGCGCCATTTTTGTTTATAGCAAAAGTTAAATCTTTGGTTATGAGTGTTTTATGACTAAAATAATTGTGTAAATATTTGGCTAATCCATTGATAATGAGTATCTTTACAATACTAAAAGAAACCAATATTACTAACAATTAAAATATAAGAGCAATGAAAGCAACAGACCTCTTCAATTATAGAAAAGAAGATTTTGAAACTATTGAATCATTCTCAAAGAGAGTATATGAGACAGCAAAGAGATATAGAAGTTCTTTGCACTTTACACCACAAGAAAGCTATCACGTACTAACTATACTTGCGAAATATTATAATGAGAACGTGTCTGACATCCTTTCTGCTATAAGAGACATTGAATTTAGATGTGCTTCAAAGAAATACAGAATACAGTGGGTAAAGTGTTTAGCAGACCATTATTTGGTAATAGATAAAAGATAAGTTTAACCAGCAGGGCGAAAGCCCTGCGCAATATACACAATTATGAAAACAGATTGGACAATAACAGTGATGAATCCCAAAACAAGACGTGTAACAACTGAACGAATCCTCGGAACAGAGGAAAACCTTGCAGAATATGTGAGAACAATGGCTGAATCAGAATGGTTGATAATATCAATAAACAATACATTTGTTGAACTAAAATAATAAGATTATGGACAAGAAAGAAATACAAGCAGCCTTTTGTCAAAGGGTAAACGACATCTATATGAAGCTAACAAGCGACTATAATAAAAATAGATATTGACAAAGAATACTAATATTTACACCTAGGTGTACACCTGGGTGTAGGCTTGTTTTGTTTATTCTTTTGCACCTTTATCTCATTCGAGGTAGCGGTTTTCTTTTTCTATCATGGCAGGAATCGAAAACCTAAATGAAGCCAGTAGTTATGTATAATGAAGGAAGAGATAACCTTTGAAGCTATGCCTAAAGCAATAGCATACCTCATCACCAAAGTAGAGGATTTAGAGAAAGTTCTATTAGAAAAGAATGAAGCACCATCTGCACCAGTAGATAAATGGCGATAAATTTACATCTGATGAAATAGTGGGTATTAAAGCTAAATTACAAAATTAGATACTCTTAAAGCGGCATTTAATAGCACTTAGTAGACACAAATAAAGTGGCTATTAAGTGCTATTTTTTTGTTTGATATTAGGTTAATTTTCTTGTTTATGTTTGCATTGTTCTTACAACGGTGATAGTTGGTAACACCGTTTTGAATGAGCAAATAGGCAGAACCGACCAACGTTCTGCATTAAGGCTCTTCCATATAAAAACAAGAACAATGGAAGAAAAGATTAATCAGATTTTAGTTTATACCTTATTGGCAGCAAAGAACGTGCTGACATTGGATGATGTATCGCTATTAACTGGGCTTAGTAAAAGTCATTTGTATAAACTTACCTGTAATCGTCAAATACCGCACTACAAACCTAATGGAAAACAGTTGTACTTTGATCGTACTGAAATAGAAGCATGGATGAAGCAGGGGAAAGTGAATACTATTGATGAAAGTGAACAGATGGCAGCTGTTTATTTAGCAAAGGCTTCAAGGAAGTAAGGAGGTAGGCTATGGAAAAAAAGAAAAAGGGCAGTCTCCACAACCACCCAATTCCATGATGATGAGGCAAAGATAGAAAAAGAAAATGGAATAAACAAGGTGTACAATAATAAAGACGATTATTATTTTGATAGTTGTTCTTTTCATCCGATTGGTACATTAGTGGACAGACAAGGACAAGAGATACTAACAGATAGGTACATTATAAGAGGTAGATATAATGATTTCGTCAAAGAGTTTGATCACAATCCTACCGATCGAGAGATAAACAACGCTTTAGTTTTTAGATTTGGTCTCAATTCAGGTTTTTTAATGTAATTAATCCAACAGATTTCTGGATATCATAATATACACGATTATGAAAGCAGATTTAGTTTTAATGATTAGCCCCGAATCCCCACTGATGAAGCAACTGGCAAAGTGTTGGGTAAGTTATGTACTATGTACGACTTCTATACCATAGACAAAAGGTATGTCACGATACGGTATGATAAAACAAGTCTTGCAGTAGCTTATACGAGTGAAGAAAGATTGAATTTATCCAAGAAATGATAAAAAAATAATCGTAAATACTTTGTCAATCCAAATAATATTACTATATTTACATATATAAAAGAACTAATTAATACCCATCGCACGGGCGTGAGACACACGTAGAAACTGTTTTTATTATGGCAACTTACAGAATCATCGCAAAAACAAATGGCTACATTGCCAACAGAGACATCCAATTTAATGGTAGGACAGAAATAATCGTTGAAAGAGAATTGACTCTAAAAGAGGCTTATAAGATGCTTCTTGATATGTTCAATGAAAAGTATGCCGACAACGAAGAAGTAGGATACGCCGCCAACTGGGGTATTGCCGTTATCCGTTCACGCAAGTATGTGGATGGTGCTACACCTACATTCAGTGATGGTACCCGATCTTTCGATTGGGATGGAAGAAGCTATGTGATTGAAGCAGAAGAAGTAGAATAATAATTAATCTTATAAGCTGTGCTATCGGCATGACGGGCAAAGAATATGAAAATATTATATTGCAATAACAGTGAATTACTTGAGATATTTGAAAGTAACAGTATTGAAATGATTTGTAATGAAGATATGCAAATTGAAATCTCAGATGAAGATGCTTTAAGAATTGGAACAATCGTAGATAAGTTTGCGCCTGCTGCAAGTGGCGATTATTCAATAGAAGATAAATAATATGACCAACAGATTTAAATTAGAACATAGTCAAGACCTGCCAAACTGGTGGGTCTTGACTGATATAGAGAACTTGATAGTATGTAAGTTTAAAGAACACGAGTTCAACGAAACTCAAAGGATTACCATTCTTGATGATAGCAAGTATGCGAACAACTCGAATTGTGCCAACGAAATAGCGCACATCATGGCAGAGATGGGCGACTATATGTTTTCCCATTGGTATTCGATAGCTTTGCCTACACCAGTATTTGAGTTTCGGCAAGATGATAAAAATGATAGATTATTGCTTATTCGTAATAAATTTCCAAAGTATACTATTGAGATACAAGATGATTATGATTTAAAGCAATTATCTGATGCCTTAAAAGCATGTGGTGAGTTTGTGAAAAAGGTATCTAAGCATTAGATAAAAATAAAGTTACTTAAAAGTCGCATTATTATAGTCACTTTTATTATATTTGCACCGTAGCATTTGATGCTAACGTGCTCCTTCACGTTTCCGGATAGTGCGTATTGTGCTATCCGGTTTTGGGGGGAGTATTTATATATGTTCAACTAATCACCGTATGAAGAAGTACGGAACAGCCTATGGACGAAATTACCGCTATCTTAGACAATACCCGGCCCGTTGATAATATTATCAACGATTTAAAAGAAAAGTCTGTAACAGTCCCATCATGGGATAAACTTCTCAAAGACTACGAACCTACAGAGCATGAGATTGTATCTGACACAGTTACTCGTAAAGACAAAGTCCGTTCTAATGGAGATACAGAGAGAGCTTCGCGTATCTATATAGGGCTTGAAAAACTTCTCACCAAGCGAATGACTGAATTCATGTTCGCTATTCCGGTTAAACGTGTATATCATAACATAGAAGATAATGAAACCCGCCAAAGTATTGTGAAAGCAATTGAAGCGATATATAAGTATGCTCGTATTGATAGTGAAAATATTAAGCGAGGCAATGCTTACTTTGCTTCATGTGAAGTGTTCACCATTTGGTACACGGTCGAGAGTCCCAACACTCTATATGGCTTTAAAAGTAAATATAAGCTAAAATGCAAAACTTATTCACCAATGGACGGTGTTAGGTTATATCCTTTACTTGATGAACTTGGTGATATGATCGCAATGTCTTTTGAGTACACTAGAAAGGTGAAAAATGAAGAAGTTACTTTCTTTGAAACATACACGTCAAACATCCATTATAAATGGAAACAACAGGGAAACGGCTGGGAATTAGTAAAATTAGAACCGGTCGTTATTATGAAAATCCCTGGAGTCTACACCTATCGTCCTGTTCCCATTTATCACGGTCTTTCCTATATCAGAAAAGAAATCGAATATACTCTGTCACGTAATAGCGATGTCATCGCATATAATTCCGCTCCTATCCTAAAAATAGCTGGTGGCATGAAAGGAGGAGAAGATAAAGGAGAAAGCCGTAGAGTTTACCGCGTAGAACAAAACGGGGATGTGTCTTATGTTTCATGGGCGCAATCTATCGAGGCGTTAAAATACCATGTAGACACCCTTGTTAAACTGTTCTGGTCACAATCCCAAATGCCGGATATTTCCTTTGAAAACATGAAGTCTCTTGGCAATATTGGATTTGATGCAAGGCAGACTTTACTTACTGACGCTCATTTAAAGGTTGGAGATGAAAGTGGTGCATGGATAGAAACGTTTGAACGTGAATGTAGCGTAATCAGAGCTTTCTTGAAAATGATGAATGTTTCTTGGAAAGATGAAGTAGATAATGTTGAGGTTGAGCATGTCATAACTCCGTTTATTCAAAATGATGAAAAGTCAGAAATAGAAAAGTGGGTTACGGCAAGTGGCGGAAAGGCAGTTGTCAGCCAATTAGAAGCCATCAAAAACTTAGGTATCTCTACTGATCCACAAGAAACTCTTTCCCAAATTCAAAAAGAAGATGCAGAGGCTTCCAAAAGCAGGATAAGCAATATATTCGAACAATCGGAATAACAATCTAAAATATAAATATTATGGCAAAAACTGATGTACTAAAATTTAGTAAAGAAAAACAGGGTTATTCCTGTGAATTTATTTCTGTTGGTAAATGTGCAATACAGATAGACAGAGAAAAAAATGGGACGCTTATTATATACGCAAAGATAGAAGGAATGGAGTATGCACTATTGTACCAATACTCTTCCACTCAATTTAATGACAATGTTATTTTTGAGCTTGACGTACAAAAGGGGCTGTCCGTCAAAATAGTAAGTGAGGTAGGCGTCATGAGTGCAAAAATGGCTTATGAAGATGAAGGTTTATAGCCTATCTGCCAAGTTGTAGAAAAGGTTTAGACTGCGTAAGTATATGTTTGTGCAGCTGGCTTAAATTAAATATAATGAAGAAAAGAATATCAAATTGGCTTATTAGATTGGCAGAGAAGATCAATCCACAAGAACGATTGAGGAGTATTGAAAGGATTGATAATTACGAAGCCAAGAAGTTAGGCATCTGTCTTGTCCGTACTAAAAAAGAAATCAAGGATTATCGTAAGAAGATGAAACTTGACGAAGGTTGGTCTAATCGGAAATCAGATGAAATGCTTATCAAAGAAGTAAAAAATGAAGTCCGCCAATCGATTATAAACTCTATCATTCAAAGAGGGTTGATAGAATATTATGTTGAAAAAGTCGGTGACGCACTTCATGTTACCGGTGAAATCAAAGTATATATCAAGAAAGAATAGTATGAAAGTTCCAATAGATAATATAACTTTTGCTGAAAGTGAATATCATCGTGGAAATAAGATTTGGAAAGCCCAAACACTCTACGACTTTGCAAAAGCAAAAGAATACCCAGTGCTTAATATGCCACTATGGAATATAGACCTTACCGCTGAGCCATTTGAGTGTAATCAGCTTCATAGTTTCATTTTCCAATGCAAAAGAGTGAATCAATGTTCTCTTAAATACCCTATTATTCTTGATGAAGTAGGTCAAATTGCTGATGGCTATCATCGTTTATGCAAAGCTATATTAGAGGGTAAGGAAACAATTAAAGCTATTCGGTTATTGGAAATGCCGGCACCTGATAGAATTTTGGAGGAATAAATATGAAAAAACATGCAAAAGTCATTACAGTGGAATATGTGGTTCAAGATTGTCCGATCTATGGTAAGATTATTGTAAAACATCATCTATATCCACAGACAGCAAAGATAAAAAGTATATGAAATAATGGCAAAGCCTAAGATTCCAAATCAGAAAAAGAAGTATCAAGAACTCAACGAGAGATTAAGCAGATATGTATCCCTCGTTGAGCAAATATACGATACACTGAATTTGGAAGCAGCCAAGGCTGTTTCACGCACTCAATATTCCTCCGATAGTGATAAACCGTTTAAATGGTCTGACTATCCTCAAACTAAAAAACAAATTGACGACATACAAAGACATTTCGTAGAAGATATAAACGCAATTATCTATCGCGGTACGACCGAAGAATGGAAAAATAGTAATGAAGCACAGGATTTGATAGCAAACAGAGTATTAAAAGCATATAACGCACAAGTTGATAGAGAGAAATATAAAGTCTTGTATCAAACAAATTCAGATGCTCTGAAAGCATTCCAGAGTCGAAAAGATAAAGGGCTCAATATATCTGCAAAACTTTGGCAGCAATCTATGATCTACAAAGAAGAATTGGAGGCTGCAATCTCATGCGCTATTAAAAAAGGAACTAGTGCTGTTACGTTGAGTAAGCAAATAAGCAAGTATTTACTTAATTTTCCATCACTGCAAAAAGATTATAAAAGCAAATATGGAAGTGCGGAACATATACAAGATTGTGAGTACAGATCTATTCGTTTAGCCCGTTCAGAAATAAACATGGCTTATAGAACAGCCGAAAATGAACGTTGGAAGCAGATGGATTTTGTCGTAGGATACGAAATAAAATTGAGCTCATCACATCATAGTCGTATGCCTCATGGAGACATTTGTGATACTCTTGCAGGTAAATATCCAAAAGATTTCACATGGACAGGATGGCACCCGAATGACTTATGTTATAAAGTTCCTATCCTCAAAACAGAAGAAGAATTCTGGGAATGGGATGGGCGTAGTGATTCCACAACTGAAAGCGTGAATGAAGTCAAGGATGTGCCGGATGCATTCAAACAGTGGGTTGGCACAAATTCGAAACGCATAGTAGACGCAAAGAAGAAAGGCACTTTGCCATATTTTTTAAAGGATAACCCGTTATATCTTAAATAATAACCACTGAGATGCAATTACACTTAGTTTCACGGCACAAGGTACAAGATTACTGCTGTTCGTGAGTTTATTATGATAGTTTAACATGAAAAGTGGCATTTTTAATGTCACTTTTATTACCTTTGTATCAGATGCGTATGAAGACGTACGCCACAGAACTTGTCGTAAAGACTCATTGCTCTAATGTTTAGTAAAGTTCTAGCGAATAGTCTGCTGGTATACGTGCTATGCAGGCTATTTTAGTAACTAAAACATTGTACAATGGACAGAAAACAGCAAGTTTTTTTGAAACTGAAACCTAAAACGAAGGCGTTGGGGTTCAGTCAAAAGGAGCTAAAGGGTATCGCTGCTCAGATTGCCGATAACCTTACCTCCGCAGAAGATGCCTCAGATGAAGACGTAAATGCCGAAATCGATAAAGAGATTGAAGCTGCACTACGTTACTTACCTTTCGGCCAGTCACAGGCCAATCGCTTGCTTGATGAATGGAAGAAAAATCACCCTGAAACAGATGACGACGACAACGATGACGATGATGACGACGACGGATCTTCGAACAATCAAAGACGTCAAACTGGTTCAAATACCAAAAATCCCAAAAACAGAGGAAAGAATGATGATACTCCGGAATGGGCTAAAGGTTTGGTTCAGACAGTACAAACACTGAATGACGAAATCGCAGCATTGAAAGGTGAAAAAGTTACCACTACACGTAAAGAAAAGCTTGAATCCTTATTGAAAGACGCTGGTACATTCGGCACTCGTACCTTGAAATCCTTCAATAAGATGAAGTTTGAGAACGATGAAGAGTTTGAAGAATTCTATTCCGAAGTTGAGGAAGATTTGAGATCTTACAACCAGGAGCGTGCCGACGCGGGACTTTCTAGTTTAGGTAATCCTCCAGGTGCAGGAAGTAAGAAGCAAAAAAAAGATGAATTATTAACCGATGAAGAGGTCATAGCAATAGCTAATGGTCTTTAATCAAAAGCAAATTAAAAATGGGCGCAAAAGCTGATTTAGTAAACGAACAAGAAACAATCTTAACCGGAATGGATTCGATTGTTATTCGTAACTATTTAGGCGGAATTATGAATGGTCGGACGCTAGATATGACTGGATTTAAACAGTCTGTGATCAAAGCTGGGCACATTGTTATCCGCAATACAGAAAACGATACTTATAAGCCAATGCCTGTTAATTCAGCAGGTACAGCCTACGAATCATTGCCAGGAAATCATGAATATGTTGGTGTTGTTGTTTGTTCCAAGCCTGCCGACAAACCATTCGTTGGTATCATGTATGCTGGCGAAGTGAATGACGTGGCAAGTCCTTATCCTATTGACAGCATCAAGGCTGCATTAAAAACGGCATTGCCACAACTAACTTTTTTACACGATTAAAAGGAGGTGAAAGATGAATGAATCATTATTTATTGAATTTGTAAGAAGAATATGGCCTAAATTGAGTCTATATGTGAAAGAAAAGATCAATGGAACAAACAAGAATTTGACCTATCTTCACAAAACGATGCTTACTAAGGTATATTCTCCTGATCAAAAATGGGAAGGCACATCTGCTAATACTACATATGTAGCTGCTGATATGGTAGCTATGGACTCTCCGCTTTCACCTAAAAAGCGAGATTCTATCGCACGGTCAAACGGGGAATTGCCTAAGATCGGAATTAAAAAGATTCTAAGAGAGACTCAAATTAATGCCATCAACATTATGAGAGCTCATTTATCCAATGCCAGCACGGATGCAGCTAAGAAATCTGTCCTTAACCGCATAATCACTCGCATGTTAGACGATGGAACGGCTTGCTCTATTGGTATTGATGAGAGAAATGAAGCAAATTTCCTTACAGGACTCTCCGATGGCATCATCATTGTTGAGGGTGATGATGATAAAAATACTGGTATAGGTCTTCGTATTGATTATGGTTATTTGCCAAAACATAGCTTTGGTGTTGTTACTACTGGTGAAGTTACAGGAGATGATATTGAAAGAGTTATAAGTAAAGCTAACGATGATGATAACAGTATTTCAGTTATTATGCTGGCTTTATCTACATATAACAAAATGCGTCAGTCTCAATGGGCTAAAGAACTAGCTGCAAATTATCGAGGTCAAACCTTTGATAATGATACTAAGCTGCCTGTACCTACTTCTACATTATTTGATGAAGCGTTCTCTGACCAATATAACGGTATCTCATTCCTGAAAATTGACCGTTCAGTAACTTATGAAAAGAACGGTAAAAGGGTATCTTATAAACCGTGGAATGCGAATAAATTGATATTTCTCCCTTCTGCTGATAATGT
>UMLG01047821.1_pt1 | contig 13090 bp, 15 predicted proteins | sample 1966511 | NCBI WGS metagenome assembly UMLG01 (sample SAMEA4836195, study PRJEB28245) | human gut metagenome | biome: gut microbiome; material: fecal sample | place: Denmark | collected 2008
GAATCCGGTGCCGGACTCCCTGGAGCACCTGTGGCCGGAGCTAGACGCCATCGCCCGGGACGGCCGGGTGCGGGTGTATCCCTATGGGGCCATCACCCGGGGCGAAAAAGGCGCGGAGCTGGCGGACATGCCGGCTATGGAGCCCTTTGTCTGCGGCTTCTCCGACGACGGGAAAGGCGTCCAGTCCGCCGACCAGATGCGCGATGCCATGGAACTCGCAAAACAGCTGGACAAGCCCATCACTGCCCACTGTGAGGACGAGTCCCTGCTGACTCCCGGCTGGTGCATCCACGACGGGGAGTGGGCGAAGCGGAACGGCTTCCCCGGCAACGCCCCTGAGAGCGAGTGGAAACAGGTGGAGCGGGATCTGGAGCTGGTGCGGGAGACCGGCTGCCGGTACCACGTGTGCCATGTCTCCACCAAGGAGAGCGTGGCCCTCATCCGCAAGGCCAAGGCGGAGGGGCTGCCGGTATCCTGCGAGACCGGGCCCCACTACCTGATCCTCTGCGATGAGGACCTGATGGATGACGGCCAGTTCAAGATGAATCCCCCCATCCGCTCCGCCGCGGACCGGGATGCTTTGATCGAAGGGCTGCTGGACGGCACCATCGACTGCATCGCCACGGACCACGCCCCCCACAGCGCGGAGGAGAAGTCTAGGGGACTCCGCAGCCTCAACGGCATCGTGGGGTTGGAGTGTGCCTTCCCGGTGCTGTATACGGAGCTGGTGGAGCCGGGCATCGTCCCCTTCGCCACGCTGCTGAACGCCCTGTGCGTCAATCCCCGGCGGCTGTTCCGCCTGCCCGGCGGAAAGATCGAGGCGGGAGAGATCGCGGATCTGACCGTGCTGGATCTGAACTGGCCCCATGCCATCGACAGCTCCCTTTTCTTCTCCCAGGGCCGTTCCACGCCCTTTGACGGCTGGACCGTCACCGCCGGAGTGGACAAGACCATCTGCAACGGGAATCTGGTGTACACCGCCAGCTCCCGCAACATCAATAAGACCCCCATCCCCCCCTGTCAGGAGGACTACCTATGAAACAATCCCTCTTTACCATGGAACACGCCCGGCAGCTGACCGCCGACACCTATGAGCTGGTGCTGTCCGGCGACACCTCCGCCATCACGGCGCCGGGGCAGTTCGTGAACATCCAGCTGCCCGGCAAATTCCTCCGGCGGCCTATCTCCATCTGCAACTGGACGAAGGACGCCCTGCTGCTCCTGGTCCGGGTGGTGGGCGAAGGCACCCATGACTTAGTGCGGTGCGTCCCCGGCACAGAGCTGGATGTGCTGTCGGGTCTCGGCAACGGCTTTGATCTGGCAAAGGGCGGGGCCCACCCTATCCTGCTGGGCGGCGGCATCGGCATCGCGCCCCTGTACGGCCTGGCTCAGCGGATGCTGGAGGCGGGCATCGCCCCCACAGTGGGACTGGGATTCCGCTCCGGCGGAGACGCCTTTTACCTGGAGGAATTCGGCAAGCTGGGCTGCCGCCTGATGGTGGCCACGGAGGACGGCAGCTTGGGCACAAAGGGATTTGTTACGGATCTGGCCCGTCACGTGCCGGAGTGCGGCTACGCCTTCGTCTGCGGCCCCACCCCCATGCTGAAGGCCGTCCACGGCCTGCCCCAGCTCACCGGCGGGCAGTTCAGCTTCGAGGCCCGGATGGGCTGCGGCTTCGGCGCCTGCATGGGCTGCTCCGTGCCCACGGGAAACGGCTACAAGCGGGTGTGCAAGGACGGTCCCATTCTGTACAAGGAGGAAATCGTATGGTAAGCCTGTCTGTCCGCCTTGCAGGGGTGGAGCTGAAAAATCCCGTAATCCCCGCCTCCGGCACCTTCGGCTATGGCCGGGAGTACGCAGAGCTGTACGACCTGGACCTTCTGGGCAGCTTCTCCTGGAAGGGCACTACCGCACAGAGCCGTCCGGGCAACCCTCAGCCCCGGATCGCGGAGACCGCCTCCGGGATGCTGAACGCCGTGGGCCTCCAGAACCCCGGCATCGACGCGGTGATCGCGGAGGAGGTGCCCAACATTGCAAAGATCTTTCATGGGCCGGTGATCGCCAACGTGGGGGGCTTCTCTCTTCAGGAGTACGCTGAGAACTGCGCCAAGCTCAACGACGTGGAGCAGGTGTCCATTCTGGAAGTGAACATCTCCTGTCCCAATGTCCACGCCGGAGGGAAGAACTTCGGCTCCGACCCTAGGGCTGCCGCGGAAGTCACCCGGACAGTGAAGGCAGTGACGAAAAAGCGGGTCTTCATGAAGCTCTCCCCCAACGTCACGGACATCGCGGAGATCGCAAGGGCCTGCGCTGACGCGGGAGCCGACGGCATCTGCCTCATCAACACCCTGTTGGGGATGCGGATCGACCTGAAAACGAAAAAGCCCCTCATCGCCAACCGCACCGGCGGACTGTCCGGCCCCGCGGTGTTCCCGGTGGCGGTGCGGATGGTGTGGGACGTGTACGAGGCGGTGCAGCTGCCCATCATCGGCTGCGGCGGCGTCTCCTCTGCGGAGGACGTGTGTGAGATGATGCTGGCGGGGGCCAGCGCCGTGGAGATCGGCGCCGCCAACCTGCGGGACCCCTATGCCTGCAAGAAGATCATCGAAGCCCTGCCGGGCGTGTGCGAAAGGCTGGGCGTGGAGCGTATCGCGGACCTGACCGGCGCGGCGCACGGCTGAACGCTGTCACCGAGAAATTTACAGAAAGGACTGTTTGAATATGAGCGCAAAAGACGTCATCATCGCCCTGGACTTCCCCACCCGTGAGGAGACCCTCTCCTTCCTGGACCAGTTCCCCGCCGGGGAGAAGCCTTTTGTGAAGATCGGCATGGAGCTGTTCTATGCCGAGGGCCCCCAGGTGGTCCGGGACATCAAGGCCCGGGGCCACAAGATCTTCCTGGACCTGAAGCTCCACGACATCCCCAACACCGTGAAGCGGGCCATGGCGGTCCTCTCCCGACTGGATGTGGATATGGTGAACCTCCACGCCGCCGGGACCTCTGAGATGATGCGGGCCGCCCTGGAGGGCCTGACTCGTCCCGACGGCACCCGCCCCCTGCTGATTGCCGTCACCCAGCTGACCTCCACCGACGCCGCCGCCCTGAAAAACGAGCTGCTGATCGACACCCCCATGGCAGAGACGGTGCTCTCCTACGCCAAGAACGCCGCCGCCAGCGGCCTGGACGGCGTGGTCTGCTCTCCTTTGGAGGCGGCTCTGGTGAAGGAGCGGTGCGGCGCGGACTTCCTGACCGTCACCCCCGGCATCCGGTTCGCGGACAGTGCCGCCGGCGACCAGAAGCGGATCATGACTCCGGAGAAGGCGGGCAAGTCCGGCTGCGACTACATCGTGGTGGGCCGTCCCATCACCCAGGCGGAGGACCCGGTGTCCGCTTATCGGAGAGCGGTCAAGGACTTTTGGGGCTGAGCGGAACGGGGGCACGTCTGCATGAAATTTGATTTGATGGAACTTGCCCTTGTCATTGCTGTCTTTTTCATGGTACTGGCATTCGGAGTGATCTGGATCAAAGCCCTGCCATTCGGTTATACCGAGTCGGCGCTATTGTACCTTGCAGCCATTGTGGCCGCAAGTGCTTTCTGGGTCGGCCGAAAGCACTGACCATCTTCGCACATTTGGATAAGGAGGATTTTTCCATGAACCTAGAACGTGAAATCGCCCACGATCTGCTGAGCATCGGCGCGGTGTTCCTGCGGCCGGACGAGCCCTTCACCTGGGCCAGCGGCATCAAGAGCCCCATCTACTGCGACAACCGCCTGACCCTCACCGCTCCCGCCGTCCGCACGGCCGTGGAGAAGGGCTTGGTGGAGCTGATCCGCACCCATTACCCGGATGTGGAGGTGCTGATGGGCACGTCCACCGCCGGCATCGCCCACGCCGCCATCGTGGGCCACCTGATGGACCTGCCCATGGGCTACGTCCGCTCCGGCAACAAGGACCACGGCCGCCAGAACCGCATCGAGGGCAGGCTGGAGAAGGGCCAGAAGGTCGTTGTGGTGGAGGACCTGATCTCCACCGCCGGCAGCTGCATTGAAGTTGTGGAGGCGCTGCGGGAGGCGGGTGCCGAGGTTCTCGGCGTCGCATCCATCTTCACTTACGGGCTCCAAAAGGGCCTGGACCGGCTGGCCGCCGCGAATGTCGTCAACCACTCCCTCTCCAACTTCGATGCCGTCTGCGAGGCGGCCGCTGAGGAGGGGAAGATCAAGCCGGAGGACATTGAGCGGCTGAAGAGGTTCCGGGCCAACCCATCCGACGAATCCTGGATCACGTCGAAATAAATTCCGCTCATTCCGCTTCCGGCTTTGCCGGGAGCTATTCCCTGCCGCCCGAGGAGCGGCTCCCTCCCACCACACCCCTGAAAGGAGTTCATCATGCCCAGAAATCTTATCGACATCACCGACCTCTCCGTGGATGAGATCAATCAGCTGATCGCCACCGCGGAGGACATTATCGCCAACCCGGTCAAGTACCAGGACGCCTGTGCCCACAAGCAGCTGGCAACGCTCTTCTTCGAGCCCTCCACCCGGACCCGGCTCTCCTTTGAGTCCGCCATGCTGGCCCTGGGCGGCAGCACCCTGGGCTTTTCTGAGGCCAGCTCCAGCTCCACCGCCAAGGGCGAGACCGTGGGCGACACCATCCACACCGTCAGCTGCTACGCCGACATCATCGCCATGCGCCATCCCAAGGAGGGTGCTCCCTACGCCGCCTCCCAGTTCAGTGAGGTACCTATCATCAATGCCGGCGACGGCGGCCACAACCATCCCACCCAGACGCTCACCGACCTGCTGACCATCCACCGGGAGAAGGGGCGGCTGAACAACTTCACCATCGGCTTCTGCGGCGACCTGAAATTCGGCCGCACCGTCCACTCCCTGGTGAACGCCCTGAGCCGGTACGATCACATCAACTTCGTGCTGATCTCCCCCACCGAGCTGAAGCTGCCCCGGTATGTGAAGGAGGAGGCTCTGAAGAAGAAGGGCATCCCCTACACCCAGACCACGGATCTGGAGTCCGTCATCCCCCAGCTGGACATTCTCTACATGACCCGTGTCCAGAAGGAGCGGTTCTTCAATGAGGAGGACTACCTGCGCTTGAAGGACAGCTACATCCTGACACCGGAGAAGCTGGAGAACGCCAAGGCGGACCTGTCCATCCTCCACCCCCTGCCCCGTGTCAACGAGATCACTGTGGCGGTGGACAAGGATCCCCGGGCCGCCTATTGGAGACAGGTGAAGAACGGCAAGTACATCCGCATGGCACTGATCCTGAAGCTGCTGGGCATTCAGGTGTGAGAAGGAGGCATTGACGCTATGAACATCGACAGCATCCAAAACGGCGTGGTCCTGGACCACATCCAGGCTGGCAAGAGCATGGACATCTACCGCTACCTCCATCTGGACCAGCTGGACTGCTCCGTGGCCATCATCAAGAATGTCCGCAGCGGCCGGATGGGCAAGAAGGACATCATCAAGATCGACTCCCCCATGGAGGTAGATCTGGATGTGCTGGGCTATATCGACCCCAACATCACCGTCAACATCATCCGCAACGGCGTGCGGGTGGAAAAGAAGCATCTGGAGCTTCCGAAAAAGCTGGTGAATGTCATCCACTGCAAAAACCCCCGCTGCATCACTGTGGCGGAGCCGCAGCTGGACGCCATATTCCTGCTGAGCGATCCCGCCACTCACACCTATCGCTGCGCCTACTGCGAGACCGCGAAGGACAAGAAGTTCTGATTCCCCGTGACGGCACTGCCCGTTCAGACTGCGTGGACATCCAGTTTTTTCCCCTCCGGCAGGGCCGTATATACGGATTCTGCATTGCAGGAAAGTTTTCCTGCAATGCAGAATTTTTTTTGCAATTTCTGTTGCGTTTTGGAGGAAAATGGCGTATACTGCGGCCCGGATTTCAGAAAACGGAGGCACTCCTATGAAGCATCATCCCTCTTGGACCGCTCTGCGCAGCTACGCGATCACAGCCGGTCTGGCCTGTCTGATGGGCGTCAGCTATGAGCTGTTCGTCTTTCCCAACGCCTTTGCCCCGGCGGGCATCAACGGCCTGGCCACCATGCTGCAATACCTGCTGCACATCAACATCGGCTACCTCTCCCTGCTCATCAACCTGCCGCTGGTCCTGCTGGCCTGGAAAAAAGTCGACCGGGACTTCGCCCGCAAAACGCTGGTGTTCGTGCTGGTGTTCTCCGCCGTCACGCTGGTGCTGGGCCAGATGGACCTAAGCGCCATCGCCTATGACTCCGGCTCCTCCGCCATCCTGGGGCCTGTGGCGGCCGGTGTGGTCAGCGGCGCTGTGTACGGCTGGGTGATCCGGCAGAACGGCTCCACCGGCGGAACGGACATCGTAGCCGCCTGGGTGCGGAAAAAGCACCCGGAGGCCAGCCTGGTCTGGCTGATCTTCAGCCTCAATGCCGCGGTGGCGGTGTTGTCCTTCTTCGTCTACGGCTGCCAGTTCGAGCCGGTGATCCTGTGCCTGATCTACTGCTATCTCAGCTCCAGCATCAGCGACACCATTTTGAAGGGCGGCAAATCCGCCATGAAATTCGAGGTGGTCACCCGGCAGCCGGAGGAGCTCTCCCGGCAGCTCATGCAGCAGCTGCGCCACGGTGTCACTGTGCTCCAGGCGGAGGGAATGTACTCGGAGACTCCCCGTTTCCTGCTGATCTGCGTGGTGAACCGCCATCAGGTGGTTCGGTTCCAGGAGATTCTGGCCCGCTTCCCGGATACCTTCGCCTGCGTCTCCAGTGTCAATGAGACCTGGGGGAATTTCAAACACGTGGCATAGAAAAACCGGCGGAGGCCGTACAGCCTCCGCCGATTTTTCAGGTTTTTACTCCGCCGCCCGCTCCAGCCGGTCCAAGGGGAACGGCGGTGCGGCCAGAGGCTTCACCGCCAAGCTCATCAGCAGCATGGGGTTATCATCCGCCGCCACCCGGTTGGAATGGAGCACGCCGCAGATCTTGCAGCGGTGGATGATGGCCCACTCGCCGCCCTTGCGGACCCAGACGGCCACCGGCTCCATGGTGCCGCCGCAGTCGGCGGCCCGGTCCCCCGGCTCGTCATCCAGGTGGACGCTGGCAAGGCAGTTGGGGCAGTGGTTGCGGTGCTGGGTTCCGGCAGCCTGAGGCCCTACCGGCCAGCCGCAGACCCGGCAGGTGAATACATCCCGGCAGGGATCCTGCCGGTAGTCCAGGCGGCGCCGTTTCGGTTTTTGCGGGATTCGCTGGGACATTGGAAATTCCTCCTTGGTGTTGTCTTACTGCCCTCAGCATACCCTGCCGCAGGCCGGTCCCGCAACCGTCAACTCGGTTCAGAAATAAGAAAGCGCCATGCGGGAGTCCGCATGGCGCTTGTGTTCTTATTCATTTCTCAGGCGGGCGATGATCTTCCAAATGCTCTTCGGCGCCAGAAAGTAGGCTTCCGCCAGCTGGTCCACAGAGGTCCCCTCCCGATAGCGCCGATAGATCTCCTGATTTCGGGCCAGGGTCTCCGCCTTGCGGCCATTGGCCGCGCCCCAGGGTTTGCGGCTGGTCTCCCGCCGGGGGATGTACAGATACTCCCCGTCGATATACGCCTGGACCTGGGCCAGCAGGTCCGGCGGCAGCACGTCGGCTGCTTTCATATAGCGCATGATGCTCCTCCAAAGCTCTTGTGATTTGGAATGAGCAGAGGCTATATGCCAAATCTCTTTGTTTGACGCGATAGCCTCTGCTATGCGTCAAACGCCGAAACACAATGATTCAATTGCAACTGGATTCCCTCATTTCCCTGACCGCTGCAGTCGGTTTTTTCAGTGGCAGGAATTTTTTTCTGCCGCTGTCACTATACCATAGATCTCCGGGGCAGTCAACATAAATCCGTTATATCAAACAAAGCGAACCATTCTGGTTCGCTTTGTTTGGAAAAACTACCTTATTGGCGAATGAATCATCCCTGATAATCCGCCTAACACAACCCATATCAAAGTTAGTATTTTTCTTGCAGTACCCTGTTCAAGTTTATCAACTTCCTGTTTTACTTTTTGATTGGAACACAAAATACAAACAAACCCCAGCGGGATAATCCAAAAAAACCACCATAGCCAATTACATCTAACTACATGGAACATCCAAAAAATATTAAATAATATATGGGCTGTTTGATATCCGTTATATGCCCATGTAATTAGTTTTGCGCTATTTACCATACCGGACCACTGACAGGCAAGCTAAGATTTGGCTTCGACCCCGTAATATATTTTGCAGAAAATGCCTGGGCCGCATATCCGACCGCTTCTTTGCAGCACATATTTACTGCTTGCTCTGGAGTACTATAGGAGAAGTTATCAAAAGTTCTATTAGTTGTTCCAAGCAAGATATCTTTTGAGAGAAGATAATCAAACTTTTTTGTAATTTCACTCATTTTAATACTTCTGCCGTTATAATCCATTTGACACTTAAACTGGAATGTATAGGTTTCAACTTCACCCCTATAATGTAAATCTGAGGTCATCGATGCACCAGCAATTCCAATACCTAGCCCAATAATAATCTGCTTAGTTGTAGAGAGGGTCACCCAACTATAATATCCGCTAAGAATTAGGAAAATAGTATTAATAGTTGTATTTCGCACCCAATTATACGAGATTCTATTGCTTGTCACAGGAGTTGCGCTGGTTTTCCGAAAATATCCGTCCCCAGTTAGAATTTCTCCTTGATACAGATAATCCGTGTTGTATGTTTTATATTTTTTATATGCAGTAGATCCAGGAACTGTGTCTCCTGTATCTGTCGCCATAACACCATAACTGGGCGTATTCATAGAATCTAAAGGCGATCCACTCCAAGGAACCTGCATATCCTTAATATTTATAACCCTCGTGGCTGTGGTTCCTTCTGTGTTAAGTGCATTTCTCCCTGCTACTTCTTCAGTAACTGTTTCGATGATATAGTCTGACCCAAATGCGCGTTCACTTTTTACAATCATATTTCCTTGGCTATCGTATACGATTGCAACCGTTTTTTCATCATCTTTATAGGAGACAGCTCTAAACTTTTCTCCGAATGAATCTACATATTCAAACTCCTCATAATCCCTGTAGGTTCCTAGCCCCTTTTCTGCTGCTTTTACCGGAACATACAGAGAAAGCATAGTTGCCATTACCAAAATAAGGGATACGATTTTTTTCATCAGTATACCTCCTAATTTGAAAATGCGGACTGTAAAGTTAAATGAAAGTTGAAGACCCGTCAGCCCTTCTGGTACAATGATTTTACCACAAACACAATTGTAAGGGCCGGATTTTATGTCGCAAGCGAACCGACTCTGTCTTAAAACAATTGACTCAGAATGCTCCTACATTAATATGGTGCTGACACAAATACCTGTCACAACTATATCCTTTTTTGTTCGAGGTACAGTAATTACCCCACCAGAAAAGGAAGCATACCAGCAGGGCCAAAACAACGGCGCCGATCACAAGCAGCCTCATCCACTGCTTTTCTTTTTTCTGTACCTTCTGCTCCGGCGCCCTCTCTGCAGCCGGGGCCGCCGGAGCAGGAAGTTCGTCCCCGCTTTCATCCAGCAGATACTCCAGCGGGACGTTATAGAGCCTGCTCAGAGATTGCAGATTTTCTATTGACGGCCTGGACGTCCCTGTTTCCCATTTTGTTACGGCCTGCCGGGACACATCCAGCTTTTCCGATACCTCTGCCTGGGACAGCCCTTCTCTTTTTCGCAAACGAGCCAATTTTTTATCTAAGGTCATTGTTTACATCTCCAAATCTATCCCAGCAAGAAATGAAAGTAAACCGCGTGCGGCTTACTTTCCGGCAACCAACGGTTGCCAACTGGGTTTTTTTATCCTTTTTTGAGGTTTCCATGCCCCGGAATGTCCGCTCACGCTGCGCCGCTGCACATATCACGTTGGACTTTCAAGGGGGGCCGGGCAACACCAAACAGGGGGATGCCGCCTCCTTTTCAGCCCGGTAGTTGGTCTTGCGCACAGAACCGACATCCCACCCCGCTTGGAAATCGGCCCTATGGTATCATCTCCGGCAGGGGCTGTCAAGCCTGCGGTCCCGGGCAAAAAAGCAGCCGCAGAGCGTTGCTCTGCGGCTGTTTCATTTGGTTTTACAGGCCCCGCCACTCCTCCGGCCGGAGGCGGCTCAGGTCGTGCTCCGCCGCGTCGATGGTGCGGAGCATGGCCTCCTTGTCCCGGTTCAGCGTGCCCTTCAGCACCAGGTAGTTGCTGGCGTGATTCATCCGGAACACGCTGCCGGGGCTGTCCAGATGCTCCATCAGCAGCCGGGTTTCCTCCAGCACCTGGGGCTGGGTCAGCAGTTGGAAGCTGCCGTCCCGCACCCAGTCGTAAAGGGGCGTCTCCGGCTCCACCATCAGCGTCAGCATCCCGATATACTCCGGGTTCATGGCGTTGAATGCCTCCGCCGTCTCGATGGCGTGGCGCTCCAGCAGCTCCGGGCCGCCCAGGCCCGTGATGGCGGTGACGGACAGCGCCATGCCGCACCGGCGGACCTTCCGGCCCATCTCCACGATCTCGGCGGACATGTGGCCCTTGCGCATCCGCTTCAAAACGTCGTCGCACCCGGACTCCAGTCCCATGTAGACCATGGTCAGGCCCTTGTCCCGCAGCGTCCGCAGCTCCTCCTCCGTCCGGATACGGATGGAGGCAGGGGACGCGTAGCTGGTGACCCGCTCACACTCTGGGAACAGCTCCCGAATGGTGTCTAGGATGGTGTAAAGCTCATTCGCTTTCCGGACTAATGCGTCGCCATCCGCCAGGAACACCCGGTCCACCCGGCGGTACACGCCCCGGGCGATGCGGAAGTCCTCCAGCACCTCCTCCAGGGGACGAATGGCGAAGTGCTTCTCCTTATACATGCTGCAGAAGGCGCAGGTGTTGTGGCTGCACCCGTAGGTCACCTGGACGATGAGGCTGTACGCCTCAGAGGGCGGACGGTAAACGCTTCCCTTGTATCTCATACGCCCAGCTTCTCCAGGGCCGCCATCTTCAGGCAGACGCACAGCACGGCGATGGCCTGCTCCAGCTCCTCAACAGGGGGCAGGGAAGGCGCGATGCGGATATTGCTGTCCTGGGGATCCTTGCCATAGGGGAAGGTGGCGCCTGCGCCGGTCATGGTGACGCCCGCCTCCTTGCACAGGGCCAGCGTCCGCTTGGCGGTGCCGGGCATGGCGTTCAGAGAGACGAAGTAGCCGCCCTTGGGCCGCCGCCAGGAGGCGATCTCCAGCGGCGCGATCTCCCGGTCCAGCGCGTCCACCACACAGCGGAACTTGGGGCCCATGATGGCGGCGTGCTTCTTCATCAGCTCCAGGGTGTGGGCCTTGTCCTTGAGATAGAGCACATGGCGCTGCTGGTTCACCTTGTCGAAGCTGATGACCTGGACAGTGAGGAGCTTTTCCATGTAAGCCATGTTGGCCTCGGAGCAGGCGAAGCAGGAGATGCCGGCGCCGGGCAGGGTCACCTTGGAGGTGGAGGCGAACTCGAACACCATGTCGGCGTTGCCGTATTTTTCACACTCCGCCAGGATGTCCGGGAACTCCACATAGTCCCCCTCGAACTCATGGATACAGTAGGCATTGTCCCACATCAGCAGGAAGTCCGGGGCGGCGGGCTTCATAGAGGCGATGCGCCGGATGGTCTCGGCGGAGTAGATGATGCCGTCGGGGTTGGAGTACTTGGGCACGTTCCACATGCCCTTGACCGCCGGGTCCTGGATGGCCTTCTCCACCGCGTCCATGTCCGGTCCCTCGTCCGTCATGGGGATGGTGACGAGCTCAAAGCCAAAGGACTCCGTCACCTTGAAATGCCGGTCATAGCCGGGGACGGGGCACAGGAACTTCACCACGGGCTCCCTGCACCAGGGGCGCTCGCTGTGGAGCAGGCCATGGGTATAGGCCTTGGAGATGGTATCGTACATCAGCTGCAGGCTGGCGTTGCCGCCCACGAACACCTGCTCCGGCCGGCAGCCCAGGATCTCCGCGAACAGCCGCTTGGCGGCGGGCAGGCCACTGAGTTCGCCGTAGTTACGCACGTCGACGCCGTCGGACACGTAGTCTTCCGGCTTCTGCATCAGGCTGAAAATATCGCTGACCAGATCCAGCTGCGCCTTACCGGGCTTGCCCCGGGCCATGTTCAGATTCAGTCCCCGGGCCTTCAGCTCCTCGTACTCCCGGGTCACCTCGGCGTATTCCGCCTTCCACTCCTCGGCGGTCATCTTGGGATAAGCAGTCATTACAGCGCTTCCTTTCTGTTGAAAAATCTTTACAAATCCAATTCAGTATATCGTTTTTTCAACAAACTTGCAACCCCATTTCTCCTAGGCGCAAACACGAAAAGGGCCCCGCCGAAATGGGCGGGGACCCTGTTCCGCTTTCCTCAGCAGCCGCCGCAGCCGATGCAGCTCTCTGCGCAGGTGATGGTGGGGTCGCAGGTAGAAATGGTCGTGCCGTAGCGGACCGGGATGGAGACACAGACCTTCTGGGTCATAGTCACGGTGCACATGGTTCCGTCTGCATTGGTGGCGCAGGTGATGGTGGGATTGCCCTGACAGGTGACGGTGGGGCTGCCCATGACTGCGGTGGGGGACAGGATCACGGAGGCAGTCACATCCACACACTGGGTACTGACCTTGTTGCAGCCGTTCAGGGGGCAGGATTCTTCGGACTGATATGGTAAAATGGGCTCATGCTCATAGGCTTCATTGATACGCAAAGGAATTCCCTCGTTTCATGGAAATTATATCCGGCGTTTCCGCCCTGGATACAACCCATCTTATGCGCGGCAACGCCTGACTGCGCCTGTCAGCTCTGCTGAAATTCCGCAAGGGTCCGCCGCAGGAAGTTCTTGGTCTCCGGTCCGCAGAAGGCGGCGTCCACCGCCGCCTTCTGGCAGGCCAGCAGTTCCTCACGGCTCATATAGGCGAATTCTGCGGCCCGGCGCAGCTCCTCCGTCAGGGTCAGCCCGCCCAGGAAGGTAGGATCGTCCCGGCTCAGGGTCACCACCGCCCCTGCATCCAGCAGACGCCGCAGGGGATGATCCT
>UMLG01049298.1_pt1 | contig 12982 bp, 9 predicted proteins | sample 1966511 | NCBI WGS metagenome assembly UMLG01 (sample SAMEA4836195, study PRJEB28245) | human gut metagenome | biome: gut microbiome; material: fecal sample | place: Denmark | collected 2008
AAGCCGTCAGGCGGGAATTGTGCGGTGTTGCCATAGAATTCACCCCCCCGCCGTGGATGCACAACTCCGCGGCGGGGGTGCGTTCTATACACTGCCACTTGCCCCAAACTGGGGGATAGGCTATAATGAAGGAACCAAACAAAAGGAGCATTTTTGCATGAACATCCGTCCCGCGCAGCCGGGTGATTTGCCCGCGCTGCTTGAAATATTTGCCCATGCCCGCGCTTTTATGGCACAGACCGGCAACCCCACCCAGTGGCCCGCTACCTACCCCGGCGCAGAGCTGATGCAGCAGCAGATCGCCCGCGGCGTCTGCTATGTTCTGGAGGGGAATGCCCGCCCGGAGGCAACGTTCTGTTACATTCCCGGCCCGGAACCGACTTATGCCGAAATCTATGATGGTGGCTGGCCGGATGATGCTCCCTATGCCACCATCCACCGCATGGCATCGGCCGGGCGGGTGCATGGGGCGGCGGCAATCTGCTTTGCCTGGTGCGCGGCCCGCGGCCTGCCCCTGCGCGCCGATACCCACGCGGACAACAAAGTAATGCAGCACCTGCTGGAGAAAAATGGCTTTGTGCGCTGCGGCAATATTACACTGGCGGATGGAACTTCCCGCATTGCCTACCATTGCACTGTGCCGCCGCGCGGGGGCAAACAGCAAACTGCTGCCCAGGCCGCCGCAGCGCTGGCCCAGGCAGCCAAAGCTCTGCCCAAACCAGCCGACGGCCCGCTGCTGGTTGCATTGGATGGCCGCTGCGCCGCGGGCAAAACCACCATTGCCGCCCAGATGGCCCGGCAATACGGCTGGGGTGTGGTGCACTTGGATGACTTCTTTTTGCAGCCGATCCAGCGCACCCCCCAGCGCATGGCGGAGCCCGGCGGCAACCTGGACCGCGAACGCCTGATTGCCGAGGTGCTGGAACCCCTGCGCGCCGGGCAGCAGGGGAGCTACCGCCTGTTTGACTGCCGCACGATGGCGCTTGCCTCCGGCACTGTACCGCTGCCCCAGACGCCGATCATTTTGTTGGAAGGTTCCTACTCCTGCCACCCGGACCTGTGGAATTATTGCGCCTTGCACGCCTTTGTGAATGTGGAGCCTGCCGAGCAGCTGCGCCGCCTTGCCGCGCGCGCCCCGGAAAAGCTGGAAGATTTCAAAACCAGATGGATCCCCAAAGAGGAAACCTATTTTGCACATTTCCAGATCCCGGAACGGTGCGAGGTGAAGGTATAATTACGGCACGTTTTGTAAGACCCTGCCGGCCTATAAAATGCTGTCAGGGGGGGGATGCCCTTATCCCGCCACGAAAAATCATAAATGGTTTGCTGTGTACCTAAAAAATATTTGCAGGGGACGATGCTTGCATCGCCCCGGAGTGTTTGTCCGGTGAGGAACATTTGAAAGAATGCGTTGCTTATTTTGGGCGGGGGGCATACACATCCCAATATAATATAATAAAACCAAAAATCCCGGCACGATTTTCATTCCAAAATCATGCCGGGATCTTTATTATTCTATGCGAAGCCGATTAAAGTTTTTTCGCCGAAGCCTTTTTTCAAAAAGGCTGGAAAGGCAAAATTAAAATCAACCCTTGCTCTTTTTGCTGGTGGCCTTCATGCGCAGGTCGTGGTCCAGGATGCGCTTGCGGATGCGCAGGTTCTCCGGAGTAACTTCCAGCAGCTCGTCCGGTGCCAGGAATTCCAGGCAGCCTTCCAGGCTGAACTTGGTCACGGGGATCAGGCGCAGAGCATCGTCACTGCCGGATGCACGGGTGTTGGTCAGGTGCTTGGTCTTGCACACGTTGACGGTGATGTCCTCACCGGTCGGGGTGTAGCCAACAACTTCGCCCTCGTAAACCTTTTCGCCTGCGGTCACAATCAGGGTGCCGCGCTGCTGGGCGTTGAACAGACCGTAAGTGACGGCATCGCCGGTATCAAAGCTGATCAGGGAGCCGCTGGAACGGGTGGCAATGGGGCCGCACCATTCTTCGTAACCATCAAAAATGGTGTTCATGATGCCTTCGCCGTGGGTGTCGGTCAGGAACTGGCTGCGGTAGCCAAACAGGCCGCGGCTGGGCATACGGAACTCCAGACGGGAACGGTTGTTCATCATCTGCATGTTCATCAGGATGGCCTTGCGGGCGCACAGAGCGGTCATAACGTTGCCCTGATAGGTTTCCGGCACGTCAATCACAACGCGCTCCATGGGCTCCATGGTCTTGCCGTTCTCCTCATGGGTCAGAACATGCGGGGGGCTGACCTGCAGCTCGTAACCTTCGCGGCGCATGGTCTCAATCAGGATGGACAGGTGCATTTCGCCACGGCCCATTACGCGGAAGGAATCGTTGGTGGCGGAATCTTCCACACGCAGGGCAACGTCCTTCAGCAGCTCGCGCTGCAGGCGGTCACGGATCTGGCGGCTGGTGACGTACTTGCCTTCCTTGCCGGCAAACGGGGAATCGTTGACGGAGAAGGTCATCTCAACGGTAGGATCGTTGATCTTAACAAAGGGCAGCGGCTCAACCTTGCTGGGGTCGCACACGGTGTTGCCGATGGAAATATCGGGCAGACCGGCAAAGGCAACAATATCACCGGCAGCGGCCTGCTCAATGGGCTCGCGGCCGTTTGCCTTAAAGTCAAACAGCTTGGTGATGCGGCCGGTCATGTGCAGGTCGGGGTTGTGCCAGTCGCAAACCTGAACAGCCTGGCCAACCTTGATGATACCGTTCTGCACGCGGCCAACGCCCATGCGGCCCACAAAGTCGTTGTAGTCCACGCTGGAAACCAGCATCTGCATCGGGGCTTCGGGTTCACCCTCCGGCGGGGTAACGTACTTCAGGATGGTATCAAACAGCGGCTTCAGGTCGGTGCCGTTTTCGGGGTGGGTCCAATCATAGCTGGCGGTGCCGTTACGGCCGGAGCAGAACACCATCGGGCTGTCCAGCTGCTCGTCGGTAGCGCCCAGGTCCATCAGCAGCTCCAGGATCTCGTCAATAACTTCCTGAATGCGGGCGTCGGGACGGTCGATCTTGTTGACGGCAATGACCAGGGACAGATTTTGCTGCAAAGCTTTCTGCAGAACAAAACGGGTCTGGGGCATGCAGCCTTCGGCTGCGTCAACCAGCAGCAGAACGCCGTTGACCATTTTCAGCACGCGTTCTACCTCGCCGCCAAAGTCGGCGTGGCCCGGGGTGTCAACAATGTTGATCTTGACGCCGTTATAGACGCAGGAGCAGTTCTTTGCCAGGATGGTGATGCCGCGTTCACGCTCGATGGCGCCGGAGTCCATCACGCGCTCAGCAACCTGCTGATTGGAGCGGAATGCGCCGGACTGCTTCAGCATCTGATCCACGAGGGTGGTCTTGCCATGGTCAACGTGGGCGATAATGGCAATATTGCGAAGATTTTCTTGGATCATAACCTACGATACCTCTTTATACTTTCAAAATCTGGGGTTTGGTGCACGAACATAGGCTGCGGCAGGGGCTAACATCCCAACTGCAGCACACTTATACTATATTGTACGGCACCATGATGAAATTGTCAAGAATCGTAAATTGTTTTTTCTTATGGTATAATTAAAAATAATCGTGGGGAATTGCGCGGTTTTCTGGTTATTCTACCAACAACATGGTTTGCGGTAAATAACCAAAAAGAGGGGAAAGGCCGCTGCATATACCCCTTGAATTGATTGGGAAAGGGAAGAACTATGCCAAAGACACGCCGTAAGGTCAACATCATTGGTCACCGCAACCCGGATACAGACTCTATCTGCTCTGCGCTGGCCTATACCTACCTGAAAAACCAGCTGGGGGATGCTGTGTACGAAGCCCGCCGTGCCGGGCAGATCAACCGCGAAACCGCCTTTGTGCTCAAGCATTTTGGGGTGGAGCCGCCGCGCCTGTGTACCGACGTCAGCCCCCAGGTGAAGGACATCGACATCCGCGAGCAGCCCGGCATTGATAAGGAAATGAGCATCCGTGCCGCATGGAGCATGATGCGCGACACCGAGATCGATACCTTGTGCGCCATTGACGAGGATAAAGAACTGCTGGGCCTGATTACCGTTAAGGACATTGCCAATGCCAATATGGACCTATTTGATACTGAGGTTCTGGCAAAATCCAAGACGAGCTACAAAAACGTGCTCAGCACCCTGGAAGGCGAAATGCTGCTGGGCGACCCCGATGCCTGCATTACCTCCGGCCGCATTTTTATTGGCACCAGCCCGGAAATTATGGATGGTGCCGTGAACCCCGGCGATATTGTGCTGGTGTCCAACCGGTACGAAGTGCAGATGTGCGCCATTGACTGTGGCGCCGGTGCCATTGTTGTCTGCTGCGGCTCTGCTGTGCCGCGTACCATTTTGGCCCGCGCACAGGAAAAAGGATGCATTGTCATTACCACCCCGTTTGATACGTACGCCGCCGCCCGCCTGATTTCCACCGCCGCCCCGGTGCGCCACTTTATGCGCAGCAAGAACCTGTTGGAATTCAGCGTGAATACTGCAGTGGAAGACGCCCGCAAGGTCATGGCCAATGTGCGCCACCGCTATTTCCCCATCCTGGATGCCAATGGCAAATATTGCGGTGTCATCAGCCGCCGTAATTTGTTGAACGTGCACCGCAAGCAGGTCATTATGGTAGACCACAACGAGCGCGGTCAGGCTGTGGATGGTCTGGAACAGGCGGAGATTCTGGAGATCATCGACCATCACCGTCTTGGTGCACTGGAAACTGCCGGGCCGGTGTATTTCCGCAACGAGCCGGTTGGCTGCACCGCTACTATCATCAGCCGCATGTATGAAGAGCACGGTGTAGAGATCCCACCCCAGATTGCAGGCCTGCTGCTTTCCGCTATTCTGTCGGACACGCTGATGTTCCGTTCGCCTACCTCCACGCCGCTTGACCAGCACATTGCCGAAAAGCTGGCCAGGATCGCGGGCGAGGAGATTCCCACCTATGCGGAGCAGATGTTTGAAGCCGGCGCCGACCTGACGGGCCGCACGGCGGACGATGTGTTCTTCTCTGACTTTAAGGTATTCAGCCGCGGCGATGCCAAGTTCGGCGTTGGCCAGGCTATTTACATGACCTCCAACTCCCGCTCGGCGGCAGAAGCACTCATCACGCCATTTTTGCCGGAAGCACTGGCCCAGGCCGGTGTGCCCATGGTGTTCTTTATGTGCACCGATATGCGTGCCCAGGCCACAGACCTGCTGTTCTGCGGCCAGCAGGCGGAAGAAATTGTGCGCAGCGCATTCCATGTGGAAACCAAGGACGGCAAAGCTATGCTGCCCGGGGTTGTCAGCCGCAAAAAGCAGCTGATCCCCCCGCTGATGGCGGCATTGCAGGCACTGCAAGCGTAAGTTAGGAGTTAGGAAGTAGGAGGTAGGAGTTATCTCAATTAGGGATTAGAAATGAGAAATTAGGAATTTGAGCTGAACCAAGGGCGGCGGGGGGAAGTTTCGGGATGATGCGGAGTGAGGCCCCGGCGGCTATGCCGATGGGGTGGGGTGCCAGCGCCCGGTATGTCCCGGAACTTCACACCGTCGCCCGCGGGCAACTACCAGGTTACGAGGTCTCCGACGAATAATTATTCTGATATTTATACATTGCTTTAAGATGGCCGTGAATGTTCTTTATTTTAGTACATTTGCGGCTTTTTGTTGCCGTTCGACATGATTTCACCAATTAAAATTAACGCTTTTTTCACCTTTTGACGTTGAACACGGTGTATAATAATCTAATACACTGTATAATGCAACGATAAGTCTCAAAAGTAAAAGGAGGACAAACCATGGGTGAGTATGCGGCAATCGAAAAAGAAGCCAAGCTGTTTACAGAACTGTGTGTGCATAACGATGCCATTGATCCGAACCTGTTTGATGAGTTCGGTGTAAAGCGCGGCCTGCGCGATAAGGACGGCAACGGTGTGCTGGCCGGGATTACCAATATTTCCCGCATTGATGCGTTTGAAATGCGTGACGGCGTTAAAACTCCCTGCGATGGCAAGCTGTGGTACCGCGGGTATAACGTGTATGACCTGATCCGTGGTTTGCGCGGCAAGCGCTATGGCTTTGAGGAAGTTGCCTACCTGCTGCTGCTTGGCGATCTGCCCAATGAACAGCAGCTGCATGAATTTACCGACTGCCTGACCAAATGCCGTGCCCTGCCCAGCAACTTTGTGCGGGACGTTATCATGAAAGCCCCCAGCAAGGATCTGATGAACAGCCTGACCCGCAGCGTGCTGACCCTGGCTTCTTATGATGATTCGGTGGGGGATAACAGCCTGCAGACCCAGATGGAGCAGTGCATCAAGCTGATCAGTGTCTTCCCCATGCTGGCGGTGTATGGCTACCATGCCTATAATTACTACCTGAATGACGGCAGCATGTACATCCACCGCCCGCGGCCGGAGCTTTCGGCGGCAGAAAACCTGCTGCAGATGCTGCGCCCCGACCAGCAGTATACCCCGCTGGAAGCCCATGTTCTGGATATTGCTCTTCTGCTGCACATGGAGCACGGCGGCGGCAATAACTCCACTTTCACCACCCGCGTGGTCACTTCTTCGGGGGCGGATACCTACTCGGTCATTGCAGCGGCGCTTTCCAGCCTGAAAGGCCCCAAGCACGGCGGCGCGAACATCAAGGTCATGGAGATGATGGACGATATCCGCGCCCATGTTTCCGATGTGACCGATGAGGACGAAATGCGCGCCTACATCGGCAAAATTGTAGATAAAGAGGCCTTTGACCATAAGGGCCTTGTGTACGGCATGGGCCATGCGGTCTACTCTCTGTCGGACCCGCGCGCGGTGGTGTTCAAGAGCTTTGTGCAGCAGCTGGCCATGGCCAAGGGCCGCAAGACGGACTTTGACTTTTACAACACGGTGGAGCGCCTGGCCCCGCAGGTGATTGCCGAAAAGCGCCATATCTATAAAGGCGTTTCCACCAACGTGGACTTCTATTCCGGCTTTGTCTACAACATGCTGGGCATCCCCGTGGAACTGTATACCCCCATGTTCGCTGTGGCTCGTGTGGTCGGTTGGAGCGCCCACCGCATGGAAGAGCTGGTCAATGTGGATAAAATCATTCGCCCCGCGTACAAAAGTGTTATGGCAACCAGAGATTACCTGCCGATGGAAAACCGCGGCTGATTTCAGCCTTGCACTGGCGGACCAGACCTGTTAAAATTATAGCGTAAGCATTTTGGGCATAGCCGCAAAGGCTGTGCCTTTTTTGTGGTATATCAGTAGGAGGAATCCCCATGAACGAAACACAGGCATCTCAGCTGCCGGTTTATGCCGGAAATGACCTTGGTGCAGTGTGGTGCAGCAGCGCTACGGCATTCCGCCTGTGGGCCCCCACGGCGTGCAGCGCGGCGCTGCACCGCTTTGCTACGGGCACGGACGCAGAGCCGGAAGCTGCCGACCTTGGCACCCTGGCCATGCAGCGCAGTGAGGGCGGCACCTGGTACCTGGAACTGGCGGGTGACCTGGCCGGGCAGTATTACCAGTATGAGCTGCAGTTCCCGGATGGAACCTCCACCGTTACAGCGGACCCATACGCCCACGCCGCCGGGGCAGGGGGCACCCGCAGCATGGTGCTGAACCAGGCCGCCGCCGTGCCGGACGGCTGGCAGAAGGATGAACGCCCGGCTATCCCCGCCCATGCCCGCAGCGTGTGGGAGGTGCATGTGGCGGATTTTACCGCCGACCCGGCCAGCGGCGTGCCGCAGGCTTACCGCGGCAAGTTTATGGGTTTTACGGTGGACGGCACCACCCTGAACGGGGACGGCGTACACCCCACCGGGCTGAACTACCTCAAGCGGCTGGGTGTGACCCATGTGCAGCTGCAGCCTATTTTTGACTTTGCCACGGTGGACGAAGTGAGCGGCGAGGACTACAACTGGGGGTATGATCCGCTGAATTATAACCTGCCGGAGGGCAGCTATGCCACCGATGCGTTCCACGGCGAGGTGCGCGTGCGGGAATGCCGCGCCATGGTGCAGGCCCTGCACAGCGCCGGGCTGGGCGTGGTGATGGATGTGGTGTATAACCACACCTATTATTCCAACAGCTGGCTGGAACGCACGGTGCCCGGCTACTGGAACCGCCGGTGGGAAAACGGAAGCCTGACCAACGGCTCCGGCTGCGGATGTGACCTTGCCAGCGAGCGCACGATGGTGCGCAAGTATCTGGTGGATTCCTGTGTGTACTGGGCCAAGGAGTACCATATTGACGGGTTTCGCTTTGACCTGATGGCTCTGCACGATGTGGAAACCATGAACGCGATCCGCGCTGCGCTGGATGCCCTGCCCGGCGGCGAAGATATCCTCATGTACGGTGAACCGTGGCAGGGCGGCAGCACCCGCATGGAACACGGTGCGATCCCCGCCAACAAACAGGCGGCGGGCCTGCTGGACAGCCGCATCGGATTTTTCTGCGATAACACCCGCGATGCCATCAAGGGCGGGGTGTTCAATGCGGGCAGCGCGGGCTACATCAACGGCGATATGCACTGTGGGTATCAAGTGCTGCATTCTATCCCGGCGTGGCGCGGCGGCCAGGCGGATTTTATGCCCCAGGCGCCGGGCCAGGTGGTGCAGTATGTTTCGGCCCATGATAACTATACCCTGTGGGATAAGCTGAAATGCGTGGCCCGCCGCGGGGATTATGCCGCGCCGGATGCCGATCTGCTGGCCCAGAACCGCATGGCGGCGGGTATTTACCTGACCTGCCAGGGTCTGCCGTTCATGCAGGGGGGCGAAGAGTTTGCCCGTACCAAGCATGGCGACCACAACACCTACCGCGGCCCGCTGGAGCTGAACCGCCTGGATTGGACGCGCGCCGCCCAGCTGGAGGAGCTGGTGCAGTATTATCACGGACTGTTGGAAATCCGCAAGGCGTATCCGGAGCTTTCCGGTATGGCGGGGGATGCAGAACCCTGCATTCTGTCCCTGCCGGGGTGGCTGATCGGCTTTGTGCCAGAGCGCCAGGGCGAAAGCCTGCCAGGGCGGCTGGCCGTTTATTATAACCCGGAGTGCACCCGCCAGTGGGCGGCCCTGCCTGCCGGGAGCTGGCGCTATCTGTGCGATGGTACCCGTGCCGCCGCCGAACCTTTTGGCCCCGCCTGCCGCAATGCCATCGAACTCGCCCCCGTCAGCGTGACGATTTTGAAGGTGGAATGAGTTTACGGGGGTTTTTGTTCCTTCTTTGAAAAGAAGGAAGCAGAAACTTTAATAACAGGCCGTGCCGGATATCTCACCCCATCACCCACCTGCAAGGCGACGGGCGCACAATATACGCCCCTACGAATAGAATCGCGGCACATCACGAAAAATGCAGCCATTATTCTTTCCAAAACAAACACAAGGCCCGGTGCATCTTAAACCATGCACCGGGCCCCGCCTTATCTCCAATTCCTAATTGCTAAGGCAACACCGCACAATTCCCGCCTTACGGCTTAAGCACCGCTCCGGCGGCTGCGGCACGGCATCTGCGTTGCCAAAATGTTCGATAATACACAAAGTATTATCTGCGCTTTTGGCTTAGCAGCTGCCGGACCTCGCTCGCCGTATCGGCACTTAGAATTATGCGGTATTGCCCTAATTAAAAACGAAAACTCCTCCCGCCTAACTTACCTCATCGCTTCTTCATACTTTCTCACAATGTCCTTCATCGCTTCAATGCCGGCGGTGTAATCCTCCGGCGTGTCCAGCGAATGGTTGCCGCCCTCCACAAAATAGGTAGTGATGGCGGGGTCATCCTCCAAAGCACGGCGCAGTGCGGCACCGCCCAACGGGTCCGCGGTGCCGGTGGCGTGCCAGGCGGGCATCCCGGCGTAAAGCGGGGCATACTCCCACGCAAGGGGCGTTAATTGCAGCAGGGTCACATGGTATTCCGGGTGGGCCTTTGCCCAACCGGCGGCCACCATCGTGCCAAAGCTCTTGGCAATGCAGATGTACCGGTCATACCCGGCGGGAATCTGCGTCATGGCGTCCTGCGCGGCGCCGGGGTAGCTTTTGGCGGCGCTGGCCTGCGGCGTTTCCTCGTGGGGGAACAGCTGGCTGTACTGCACCACCATGCAGTCCAACCCCTGCCGGCGGGCAACCTTGGCGGCATAATACAGCAGCGGTTTGTCCGGTCCGTAACCAAAGCCGGGGAACAAAACAACCAGCTTTTTCTCGTTCTGCATCACTTTACAAGCACCACATAGTTTTCTTTGCGCGGGGCAGGGGCCTTTTTGCCGCCCTCGGCAGCATAACCCAGGATGCAGTTGCCCACGCCGCGCAGGTTTTCGGCATTGGGCACACCCCACTTTTTCAGCAGGGCCTGGCCCTCGGCGGTTTCAAACATTTCCTTTGCGCGGTGGATCCAGCAGGCGGAAAGCCCCACGCTCTCGGCGGCGTTCAGCATGTTGCCCATCACCAGGCTGCCGTCCTCCACACAGGTGGGGATGGTTTTATCCACCAGCACAACGGCAACGCAGGGCGCACCATAGAACGGGTCGCCATTGCCGCCCATCGCGGCGGCGTTCATCTTGCTCAAAGTATCGCGGTCGGCCTTGTTCTGTATGCAGACAATCACCGGGCTCTGGCGGCCCATGCCGGTGGGGGCCCAGGTGCCGGCTTCCAGCACGGCGTTCAGTGCTTCCGGCTCCGGCATCTTGTCCAGGTAGCAGCGGCAGCTGCGGCGGGTTTTCATGGTATTCAAGACTTCATTGGTCATGGTAGTGCCATCCCTTTCATTTAATATTGCAGCTTTATTATACCATAGGGATGCAAGCGGATAAAACTTTCCTGAAAGTAAAATAAAATTTTTCCTGAATGGAGAGATACGGTATGGTGTGCCACACCGCGCCGTGGTATGCTGGAAGCATACAAGGGAGGGCATAAACCATGAAACTGATGCTTGCACAAAATACCGCGCAGCAGCGCGCTGCCGCCCGTACTGAACAGCAGGCGCAGCGCCGGGCAGCTGCCTGCAAAAATGCCCTTGCCGCCCGCCGTTTGGCGGTTTATCAGGCCCGGCGGACGGAATGGCAGGCAGGCCAACCCCTGTGCTGACGGCAAAGGGGCAGGGGAGAGCGCGCCGCCGCTGCGTGCGATAATTTATGAATAGCATGTAAAATCATACAGAATCATGGAAGGCCAGCCTTTTTCGGGCTGGTCTTATTTTTTGCGCCATGGTATAATGTCCCTAAGTCACGAACAAAACTGTAGAATAAGGAGAGAAGGAACCCATGAAATTTTCCGAAATGCCCTATGAGCGCCCGGACATGAGCGCTCTGAAAGAACAGTTTGCCGCACTGACCGAACGTTTGCAGAACGCCCCCGACTATGCCGCTGCCCGCGCCGCTTTTTTGGAGGAGCAGGTGCTGAACAAGCATGTGGATACCCTGTTCACCCTGGCCAGCGTGCGCCATACCATTGATACGCGGGATAAGTTCTATGATGAAGAGATGGAATTTGCCAACAGCGCCATGCCGCAGATCCAGCAGTGGCAAGATTCCTGGACCGCCGCCATGCTGGCAAGCCCCTACCGCAAAAACTTTGCCGAAGAATACGGCGACCTGATGTTTGTGAACGCCGAAATTGAGCGCAAGGCATTCTCACCCGATATCATGGAGGAGCTGCAGCAGGAAAACGAGCTGACCCAGCAGTATGGCAAGCTGCTGGCCAGCGCACAGATCCCGTTTGAGGGCGGGGTGTACACTCTGTCCCAGCTGAGCCCGTTCAAGAATGACCCGGACGATGCCCGCCGCCTGGCCGCCTGGAAAGCCGAGGGCCAGTGGTATAAGGACAACCAGAAACAGCTGGATGATATTTATGACAAGCTGACCCACCTGCGGGATAAGATGGGCAAAAAGCTGGGATACGAGGGTTACACCACCCTGGGCTACTACCGCATGGGCCGCAACTGCTATACCAAAACGGATGTAGAAAAGTTCCGTGCCGCCGTGGTCAAGTATCTGGTGCCGCTGGCGGACAGCATCTACCGTGAGCAGGCCAAGCGCCTGGGCAAACAGTACCCCATGAGCTTTGCCGATAATGCCCTGATGTTCCGTTCCGGCAACCCCGCCCCCTGCGGCGATGCCGATGCCATTCTGGCCCAGGGTAAAAAATTCTATGAGGAACTTTCACCCGAAACCGGCGTCTTCTTTAACACCATGCTGGACAATGAGCTGCTGGACGTGCTTTCCACCCCCGGCAAGGCGGCGGGCGGCTACTGCACCAGCCTGTGGGATTATCAGGTACCGTTCATTTTTGCCAACTTCAACGGCACCCAGCATGACGTTGAGGTGGTCACGCATGAAGCGGGTCATGCCTTTGCCGCATACACCAACCGTGACCGTGTGCCGTATTCCACTGTGTGGCCCAGCATGGAAGGGTGCGAAGTCCACTCCATGTCGATGGAATTCTTTGCCTGGCCGTGGGCGGAGGGCTTCTTTGGCAAGGATACCCGCAAGTTCCTGTACAGCCACCTGGCCGGTGCGCTGACCTTTATCCCGTATGGCACCATGGTGGATCACTTCCAGCATATCGTGTACGAAAAGCCGGACCTGACCCCTGCCGAGCGCCACGCCGCCTGGAAAGAACTGCTGGGCATTTATATGCCGTGGATGAAGCTGGACGGCGAGATCCCGTTCTACAGCGAGGGTGAGGGCTGGCAGCGCCAGAAGCATATTTACGAAAGCCCCTTCTATTATATTGACTACTGCCTGGCACAGACCGTCAGCCTGCAGTTCTGGGCCATGCTGCAAAAGGACCGCGCCAACGCGTGGGAGCACTACATGGCATACACCCGCCAGGGCGGCAGCCGCGTGTTTACTGAGCTGCTGAAAAACGCCGGACTGGACAGCCCCTTTGAGGAAAGCTGCCTGCGCGGCGTGTGCGAAACGGCCAAGCAGTGGCTGGACAGCTATGACCTGACGGGGATCGAATAATGCAGCAAAAGAAAACCCGCCGTGGGCGGGAATACC
>UMLG01055906.1_pt1 | contig 12939 bp, 13 predicted proteins | sample 1966511 | NCBI WGS metagenome assembly UMLG01 (sample SAMEA4836195, study PRJEB28245) | human gut metagenome | biome: gut microbiome; material: fecal sample | place: Denmark | collected 2008
CAATATCAACTGAAGCTGTCGTACACGCGGCTAATTCTGATTGGTTTAAGTGGGGAGTAGGTGCGGTATCTGCATTTGTACTTGCATTGCTTGCTCTGATAGCTAAATCTAGACATGATAGAAAGAAAGAAGAGGAAAAGAACGCAAAACAGTATTCTAACATCTATAAGACATCCTCTTCATCAGGTATTAGAAGCACCAGCAGTGACAATGCTGAGCCGGAAGAATTGGATGTAGATGATGAGAAAACTACTGAAAGTGTTGATGAGGCGGCAGCTACAAAAGAGGGCAAGTAAGGTTCTAAGTAAGAGGGTACAGAGATGTACCCTCTTATTTATTTTAATTTTAAGATAATTAGAAACTTTATAAAAACGAGTTGTATGATATATAGAAGTATGTTAAAATGGTATCGAACTAGAAAGGTGTATGTTTCGTAAAAAGTAATAGTATGGTTTGTTACGTATTACGAATTGAATCGATTAAATATGATAAAATGAAGTTGCAATAAATTTATAGTAAATGAGGAGAAAACAAATGGTGACAGAAAATATCCGAAAACAGTTATGTGATTTTAAAAGACAAGGTAAAGATTTAAAATATTGCATTAATTATCTTGTTAGTCTGATTTGCGATGAATACAATCTTACAGAAGTTATTTTAGTAGAGCTTCAAAACATTGGGTTTAACGAATCTGATATTTTTGAATGCTTAGAAAATGATTTTGGATTTAAGGTAAATAAAATTCGTCAAAGTCGGTAAAATCCATAGATTATGGCTTGATAGAATAGGAAGAAGGTAAATAGAGTAGAAATATGTGTTTCATTTGATTTGGAAGGAGAGACAATATATGGACTATTATGAGAAAATTCTTGAAGATCATAATTGTCATTTGGTAGAAAAAGACGGATGTTATATTACATGGAAAAATCCAAAAGGAACTGTATTTATGGATGATCAGGCTGTAATAAGTTTTATATCTGAAGCGGCTTGGGATTTTTGGTGTAGTCAGTAAGAAATGAAACTAAAATTTCAAGAGTGAAGATGATGCTAAAGGGTATTTGTCAATCTGTTTTATAATTTAGCTGGCAAAACCCCCGAAGCTTTAGCTTCGTGGGATACCAGCCAGCTTATGAGCCGACCTAAGTCGGCTCTTGTACTAATATTTGTAAATTAAATTTTAAGATAAACTCGACAATTATCCTACATTGTGGTATAGTAAACTTATGAAAAGTATAACTATTTTAGAATTAAGAAAGCAAACAGGGCTTAGTCAAAGTCAATTTGCTAAAGAATTTCATATACAATTGAAAACACTTCAATCTTGGGAATAAGGCTGGAGAAATACTCCAGAGTGTATTTTGTATATGATTCAAAGAATTTTAGAATTAGAGAGTGATAAATAACTTTTGGAAAGGAGATTGTATGAAATTAACATCAAGTTATGCTGTTGAAATTAAGCATATAAGTAAACTATTCAGACAAACCATAAAAATCTATAATGATGCAATCTCTTTTTGTGTAAAGGCTTTTGAAGAACATTGGGAAGTCCTTGAGACTTTAGATACAGGCAATAAAGAAAGGTTTGCCTACGCAGATGCTCTAGTTCATTCTACTAAGTCTAATGATGCAGTGTATCCAGAGTTTGACATTAAGTTTCGTAAAATGCCATCGTATTTAAGATTTTCAGTAATCAATACAGCATTGGGGTATCTGAGTTCCTACCACAGCAATCTTGATAATTGGAAGTTTTCTAATTCAGATGGAAAAGCACCATCATTGCAAACACATCTCAATAAGTTACCTACTTTCTATAAAGGAAATATGTATCTTGATGATTGCGATGGTGATGCTGTAAGACTTAAATTATTTGTAAATAACGATTGGAATTGGGTTACAGTTCTGTTAAAGCATACAGATGTTATAAACATACAAAGACGTATGCAAAATGCAAAGATGTCAGTTCCAACTTTGGAAAAGAAGAATAAAAAATGGTTTTTAAGATTTGCTTTCGAAGAAAAAGTAGACCTTAATAAAACTAAATTAGAAGAACAACGCATATTAGCTGTTGACTTAGGTATCAATACGGATGCCACTTGTTCAGTTATGAATATAGAGGGTGCTATCCTAGCAAGAGAGTTTATAAATTTTGCTAGTGATAAAGACCAACTATATCATACACTCAATAAGATTAAGAAAGTTCAGCAGAGATACGGTTCTAATAACATACAAAAGTTATGGAGATATGCAAAGTTTCATAACGAAGAACTTGCTCGTAAGATTGCAAAACAGATAGTTTATGTAGCAACAAAATATCAATGTGATGTAATTGTATTTGAGCATCTTGATACGAAAGGTAAGAAACGAGGTTTTAAGAAACAAAAGTTACAGATGTGGAAGAAAAATACCATTCAGAAGATAGTGGAGCATAAGGCACATAAGAATGGTATTCGAGTAAGTTATATCTGTGCTTGGGGTACTTCAAAGCTTGCTTATGATGGTTCAGGGGTAGTTCTTCGTGGTAAAAATGCTGATTTAGACACTTATGAACTTTGTAAATTCTCTAATGGTAAAGTCTATAATTGTGACTTATCTGCATCATACAATATAGGTGCAAGATATTTCATAAGAGAGGTACAGAAAATCCTACCTGCGAAGGTATGGTCTGATATTGTGGCAAAAGTTCCAGAATGTCAGAAAAGAACACAATGTACATATAATACTCTTTTAGAAATAAATAGAGTTGTATAAGTAAGGATTCAGTCATCTGTATAATAGTTTAGATGTGGTGATATTGCTCATCAGAGCATAATAGCTAAGTCTTTTCCGAATATACAGATGAACAAGTTGCTATAAATAAATTTAGCAACAGAATCCCCTATGTTTTAGCATAGGAGAGTGTTCAATGAAAGGTGCATCAAGTAGTTCATTTTAATTTTGTGCAGAGAAGCATTGGTAATTTATGGTTGAGATTTGTATTGCTATGTTTGGCAAGGTTAGTGTTAAGCTCCGTAAAGTTTGGTTTTGTTGATGCAAAGTTCAGCGATGGTAGTGTATTGTACCGTACCGTGCTGAACAGATATACATTTATCTGGTATAAGCTTAGTGTAAAGTAATTGTGTGGCTGTGCAACGTGATGTAAAGTATAGGTAAAGTTATGTGACGTGAAGTAATGATAACGTTGGTCAAGTCAAGCACTATGTGGTGATGTGCGGGTAAAGTAATGGTAAAGTGATGCGAGGTACAGTAAGGGTAAGGTCGTGTACAGTCGAGTAATGTAGTGGTATAGTAATTGTATGGTAAAGCAAGGTGTAGTAGTGGTATGGTGTGGTAATGTATAGTACAGTAATTGTGGGATAATTTGTATTTGCACTGCTTGCTCTGATAGCTAAATCTAGGCATGATAGAAAGAAGAGGAAAAGAACGCAAAACAGTATTCTAACATCTATAAGACTTCCTCATCATCTGGCTTCAGTACAAGTGGAGATGGCTCTGAACGTGAAGAGCTTGATGTAGACAATGATAAAACTACTGACGGAATAGATGAAGCAGCAGTTACGAAAGAAAAAGACAATTAACTATCCGTTCGATGGGAGCATGTGTTTTTAGCATGCTCCCTTTTTATTTGCAAACATATGGACTTATATGTTAATGAGTGGTATGATATAGTTCAAAGTTAAAAAGGTACCAATCAAGGAGGGAATTAAAATGGATAAAGTAACGAGTTTAAAAGGAATTCAGAGAGTAAGGTTTAATGATTTTACGGAGTATGAATTCGGAAAATCGGGAGCATATGGCTTCTGGACAGATTACACCCATCTGGAGAACGGAATGTGGGAGATTTCCTATGGCACAACTGCGGATTTGGATTTTTGTCCAGTCTGTGGTGTCTTTGGAAATCATCAATTGGAAGACGGCACCTATGAGTGCGGAGACTTTCAGTTAATCGGTGAGAAGGAATTGATCGAAAAAATCAATAAATTCGTTGAGACTAATGATGAATTTTTTGATTATAAATGAGGAAAATAAGAAAAAATAAATAAAAAAGTCATGTCAAAACGGAACGTGTATTTTTTGTGTAATATACATTGTAGAAAAGTTTAATTGATGCTATACTAATATATGTAAGGCATTGGTTGCGCGCTGTGGTGTTAAGCAATGGTATTGTGTAGTCCAGTCAGGTATAGTAGTAATGCATTAATATGCATAATAATACTAAGCAAAGGTAACATAGCATCAAGCATGGTATAATCAATGTCGCTATTGCTTGAATATCCTCTGGCAATGTCATTTGTAAGTAAGTGTAATGTTAAGTCTGGTGAGGTATAGTAAAGTCAAGCCTAGACGAGTTATTGTAAGATGATATTCCAGCAATAGCATTTGTAAAGTAAGTGCAATATCAAACAATGGAATTTTTTATATTGAGTTCTATTCCATCTTGCTTAAATGTGTGTTATACTATCAGTAACCTGGCAGGGGTTAGGGCTTATCAAAAATACTAAAGAAAGGATTTCTATATTGTCATATTGCCATAGTTACATATTTACATATCTTTACGCCCTAACTCCTAGTTGGGTAAATAATTTTAAAAGTGAGGGATTAATATTATGAAGTTAGTATTTGAAGAGAAAAAATTTAGATTACATGGAAAGAGCAGCTTACTGGGAAGTATCACATTGGACAAACAGTTGTATACAACTTATGTCGATAAGGTACTGAAAAAGAAATATGATCAGACAACTAAACCCGAAATTATGTCGGCTGAAGATCTGGCATTAGCATATGCGGATACAGAAGATGTTCCGGATCTGGATAAAGAAACAACAGGATTCTACAGAGATGCCAATGGTGGTCTCATCATGAAAGCATATCAGATTAAAGGCTTCTTGAAGGAAGCTTCTGGAGTTCTGAAGGATATGTTTAACCTTACATCTTACATCAAGAAAGTGGACAACTATGTGTTCATTCTTGAAGATGAGATTCCGATTATGAGAGATGGCAAGCAGCTGACCGAAGCAGACGGGTTCTTAGAGAGACCTCTTCGTGCAAATACTCTTCAGGGACCAAGGGTAGCACTGGCAAGATCAGAGGAGATTACCGGAGATTGGTATGTTGATGTTACAATCAAAGTCCTCATGAACAATTCCACTGCCAAGGGACAGAAGTTCGATATGGAGCTTATTGAGAACCTGCTCTCATATGGAGAATTAAAGGGTCTGTTACAGTGGAGAAACGGCGGTCATGGATCATTTAGCTATGAGGAGATTGAGTCAGACATTTAAGAAAACAGGAGATAGTTATGGACACAGTAAACGCAGTAGAATACTTATTTAAAATTGCATCAAAGAGAGATCTGTCGTTATCAGAGAGTGATGTCCGTGAATATATGACTAAAAAAGGGTATGCTGAAGAAGTATACCCTGATTTAGTTGAGGAATTAGAGAATAGGGGAGTAACAGTTTCTGAAACTGTAGACTTAAGCAAATTTAAAGACTATGAGTCAACAGAAACTGTTGACTCTATTAGGGCATATTTAAAAGAAATTGGGAGATATAAGTTGCTATCTCCAGAGGAAGAATACAAGTATGCAATGAAATGGGTAAAAGAAAAGGATAAGGAATCTCACGACGTTCTTGTAAACCATAACTTAAGACTTGTTGTAAATATAGCTAAACGCTACACAAATAGAGGGTTAGGTATATTGGATCTAATCCAAGAGGGTAATTTGGGTCTTTTAACGGCTGTAGAGAAATTTGAACCAGAGAAGGGTTTTAAGTTCTCAACATATGCTACATGGTGGATTAGACAGGCTGTTAGCAGAGCAGTAGCAGACAAGGGTAGGGCAATTAGATTGCCTGTTCATGTTAGTGAGAAACAGAACGCAATGAGAGCTTATGTAAAGCGGTATATGGTAGAATACGGGTATGCCCCAACTATGGAAGAGATCATAGAAGAGTGTGGGATTTCAGAAGAGATTTATAAAAGTATTGAGATGTATTCTAGTGAACTTGCAAGTTTGGATGCAAGTATTGACGAGGAAGGTAGCACAACTTTAGGAGATATGATACCAGATAGAAGTGCTAATAGTGTAGAACGCATTGCATTTACGGAATCCCTGCATGAAGATTTGATAAAGGTAATGAATCTTGTATTAACAGATCGTGAAAAGGATGTCATGATGATGCGCTATGGATTGGATGACGGGTCTGGAGATGTAAAGACCTTAGAGTATTGTGGAGCGCAGTTCCATGTAACTAGGGAAAGAATTAGACAAATAGAGGCTAAAGCTATTAGAAAGTTAAGAGGACCCAGAGCTAAGGCTTTAAGGGAGTATTTAACTTATAGATAAGTATTGCAATCTCATTAAGACTATAGTACAATATAGTCAGAGTTAAGGAGGTATGTGGTATGAATTTAAAAGATGCACTGTTAAACGCTGGCTTACAGGTTAGTAAAGACCCAGTTGATAGAAAAGAGTTCGATTCTGTAGAGGATGTAGATCTTCCGTATTGTTTGGATAAGGACTACTTCAGTCATTTAGATATCTTTCAGGATGTTAAGTTCTTTGAGGCTAATAGAGAGCCTTTAACAATGGCTTGGATGAAAAATCACGGTATGATTCCAATGGAAAGAGACAGGGTATATAACTGGGTAGTAAAACATTTGGATAAATGCTACCGTGTATGCAGCTATGATCTGGATTCTAAGAAGCTTGGAGTAGCATATGGTCATTGCTGCTTCTTTGTAAGCATCGTTTGGGACGCTAGAACGAAGAGGTTTTCGCTTACGCAGGGTTCTGACGGAGTGCATACAAGGTTCTACGAGTATGCACATAAAAATAAATATACAGAATTTCTGGATGAGTGGATTAAGGAGACACCATGGATTCCTGTGTTAGTAGACGAGGCAGTTTCGGACGATGGGGTATTTCTGAACTTTAAATGGAGCGATCACTACTGGTCGTATGGTTGCAGTATCTTAGAATCGAAGAGAGAAAGTATTAAGAATGCTGTAGAAGATTTAAAAAGTTCAGGCGGTTCTATTCACCCCAATAAGAAGTATGTTGTTCGTTCGAGAATCGAAGTTGGAGGTAGACGGACAGCAACCATTGAAGAGTGGATTCCGAAACGGTCTTAATATTTCAACAAAGGAGTAGAGAGGTATGTCAAAAGTAACGGATATTATCATTGACAGATTCTTAAAAGACGTCGAGGAAAAACAAAGTATGCCATGGCAGAGACCTTATGAGATGTATAATGCGTTTAATTACTTCACATTAGCATCTTATAGGGGTATTAACAGACTCATGTTACCGTTTGGAGAGTATATGACAGCTCACCAGATTAATGAGTATAACAGTGCTAATGGAACAAACTATCGGTTCGCTAAGGGTATTAGGTGGTTTCCTGTAATTTTCTTCAAGAAAGATGAAAAGAAGATCAGCCGTGAAGAACTTATGGAGAGATTTCCAGATGCTCCAGACTCTGTTACAGAGAATACATATGTTGGATCAGAGGATGGATGGAATTTCGCAGTAAGAGCTGACGGTACGTGTGTTAGAACAAGAAATGTTTTAAAGTATTATAATGTTGCAGATAGGAAGTTTTTCGTAGATGAGAATGGTAATTGTCTGCCTAGCAAGCTGGAGACAGGGGAAGTAGAAATCACTTTATCAAATCCTAAAGAAGTAATGCAGGGATACATTGACAGGTCAGGTGTTAGGGTAATGGACACGGTTAAAGAACCTAGTTATGTGCCTGCATTAGATACTGTTTATCTTAACAAACACATGAAAAGCGAGAAAGAATGGTTTTCAACTGCCTTTCACGAGTTAGGTCATAGCACTGGTCATCCTAGTCGGTTGGCAAGAAAGTTTGTAGTGAATGCGAAGTCGGATGACTATGCTAAGGAAGAGTGTGTTGCTGAGATCTGTGCAAGTTTATGCTGTGCAGAATGTGGAATATATGAGTTAAATACTTCTTTATCAAGGGAGTATGAGAACAACTTAGCATATGTGCAGTATTGGAAAAAGTATGTAAAAGACTGGGGTAAGGAATTTATCTATATTGTATCTCAGGCAGATAAGGCTTTTAATCTTATTATGGATATGAATATCTGAGTAGTTTTTTACTGATACAAGACCTCCTGTCTAGCTTTAAATGCCTGTAAACCGGGTATATGGAGTTAGGCAGGAGGATGTTTTATGAGGGAGTAAGTGTGAAAGAATTAAATAAGAAGCAAACAAGAGAGTATTTTGAAAAGGTAACTAGAAAGTGCATTAATAGTTGGGAACTGTATAATGCACATATGTATGTTGCAATTTCTGATTCGAGATGATATGGGTATGGGGAGTTCAATGAGGAAGAAGAGATTAATGAGACTGGTGCAGTTGATGTAGCCGGGGGTATGTATAATGATCCGGATACTTGTGCTGATGAGGAGACTAAGAAGTTATTAAAGCATATTTTCAAGTATTTGATTTTTGAGAATCCGGATTTGTGTACTATGGAGACAGCTATCGCTGTTTGTGACTGTGTACTTAGTTTGTAAATAATATGGAGGTGTTTTATGCAGATCAGAGTGTTAAATAAACAGGAGACAAGAAGATACTTAGATAGGGTTTTCAGTGATTGCCTTGAAAACTCTTCTTTAGAGGACTGTGATGAGTTTGTAGTAAGTAGGGTATTACAGTGCTTGATCAAAGGTAATATGTGTTTTAACAAGTATTTAGGGGAAAACGACGAGTGTCTCCATATGTCTGAGATAGCCTTAGACATGTTTGGATGTGAGAATGTAGAACCGACAGAATATGTAAAGAGTGTTTTAGAACACATTTTTACGTTCTTTATCATTGATTCAGGCTGTGAACATAGTATAAAGAGTGTTATGGCTGTATGCATGTATGCTCTGAAATAGGCTAGATAAGTTTACTTAAAGAGTGTTGCAGGAAATTTTAAGTTATGTTATACTTAGAGTATAAGATAATAAATGGATCTAATATAAGGTTACATAAGAGGAGTGTGTAGAGATGTTTTATGCTGTTGTAGTAGGAGTTGTTTGTGGTGTTTCTGGAGTATTTTCTGTAATGGTCTGTTGTGGATCTGGAAAGATGAAGTCGAAAAAAGATAGAGATTTAGAGGACAGAGAGCAACTTGAATTTTGCAGAAATTGCAATAAGGCTGAAGAAAAGTTAAAGATGGAAAAAGAAAAGTTAAAGATGGAAAAAGAAAGTAGAATTAGAGCTATTCTGGGTACCAGAAGGATGCTACGTTCACGTGAAGATGATGGGCAGATTGAATTTTTAAGGAACTGGAAAAGACAGAATGAGAAAAGAGAAGGTAAGTGCTAAGCAGTTGTACTTAGTAGAAGATAATGATACTAAGGAGTTGACAGCTGGAAGGAAGATGTATAATATTTGTATGTACTTATTAAACAGTATTCCGTACAGTTGTTATTTTGCTATAGTGTTATGTGTGGCATTGTTAAGTATCTATCCTTATGTAGCAGAGGATAGGGTTGAAGAGGTAAAGAGTGGGGTTTTGGAGTACTGCAATGATAAGTATGATGGGGATTTTGTTTGGAAGGGGTACAGCGGTAAGTGTGAGAGGTTATATTCAAGGGAATGTAGGGTAAGTGATGGAAGAGTGGAGTTTACAGTAGTAGTAAGATACATGAGAGATGGATCTATAAAGTATTCAGACAACTATAAAGAGGTTCTAAGAAAATCGTCTAGTGGTACAGCTAGTTAAGAGTAAAATCCTAACTAGATGTACCGCTTATTTTGTATCAATATGATAGAAGTTTATGTATAAAATATATTGTTTTTAGAGCACTGTAGGATTTAAAGAAATACTAAGGTGGTATGTAGATTTTTAGTATAGTATTCATTCAAGGTTATAATTTTGTTATTTTATAAGAAATAATTTTAAGAAAAGGAGTGTACATAGGATGAAAAGGCTTCACGTGGCAGCGATTTTGCTGTCAATGGGTATTATGGGATCACCTGTTCTAGTTAGAGCTGGAGATCTAAAGATGGCAATGATGTCATGTAGTAGCGGAGACGAGTTACAGGTTACTATAGATGGAAACGATGTTAATTGGGAAATATCTGATACGAATATTGCAGAGATAAGTAATGGGATAATAACCATTAAGAGCGAGGGTCAATGTGATATCGTCAATACAGCCACAGGTTTCAAAGTACATATAACATCACAAGGTGTTGCTGAAGATGGTAATATTCTTTCTGTTGATTATTCTTCAGAGACAGGTCAGAGCAGTGGGGTAGTAGTAAAAGATAAGACTGTAAGCGTAAAGACAGTCGAGAAAAATGCCACAATATCAACAGAAGAGGACGCTGTTCCGTCTAACTTCTCTGATCAGGCAAGCAGTGATAACGATGTAAACAATAAGATCGTATCACAGCAGGATACAGACGCTTCTAATCTGGTAGGTCAGGTAGATGTTACTGCTAATGAGAGTGGTAATTATCTTATGGAAGATGTATCTGGTAATACGGAGATAATCAGAGTAATCGATCCACAGTTGAATCAGTACGTATACCAGGGTAGTGTTGGTCAGGAGACAGATGTCTATATAACAAATTTAGAGATACCTGCAACGTTTAGTTCATCTAATCCAGAGGTGGCTACAGTAGATGAGAATGGTCATGTTGTTCTGATAGATGGCGGAGAGGCTGTTATTTATGTAACAACAGATAATAACGTTAAGGAATGTCATATAACTTCAGTAATACCTACTGTAAATACTGATGATGTGGAATTTAAGAACGCAGATGATACATTCCAGATCGAGGTAGAAAACAATGCTGGTAACTTACCAGTAGAGTATTATGTTGTAAGTGGTACTGGAGAGATTGATGAGAACGGTTTAGTTTCAGGAGTACGTGGAGAGTTCATAGTTAGGGTAGTAGTTGGAGATAAGTATACATATGATAAGATGTTCTATTATTCAACTATTCATGATGACTATTGGGAAGCAATGCAGCCATCCATACAGAAATGTTTAGGAACACCTTACGTATTCGGTGGAGAGATGCCTGGAGTTGGCTTGGATTGTTCCGGTTATGTGTCTTATGTATACTCTCATGTAGGTTTGATGAGTGGTAGAGATACAGCCCAAGGTATTTATGATTCGTGTATTCATACGGATAATCCCCAGCCAGGTGATTTAGTATTCTTTACGGGTACTTATGATAGCGATACTTACATCTCTCACATTGGCATTTATGCTGGCAATGGTCAGATGTATCATAGCGGAGAGCCTAACTGTTTAGCAGATCTTAATACTCCGTACTGGCAGGAACATCTGGTAGGGTATGGATCAATGATTACAGCAGACAGCCGTGGACCAGTAACTACATATTATACTGGAGATAGCTTTAATGGTACTTATGATGATAGTCAGATGGATCTGATTTATGCTATAGTAGCTCAGGAGTGTTCTACTGATTACGATGGTGCTTTGGCTGTAATTACTTGTGCGGCTAATAGAGCTGATATAAATTATGGTGGGTATGGCACAGATATCTTAAGTCAGCTTATAGCGGATGGTCAGTTCTGTTATAGTTTGGATGATTACTGGAGAGCGAGACTAAATGGTAATTACGATGACTTCGTAGTACAGGCTGTGAATGATTGCATGGTAAAAGGAGAACGCAATCATAGGTTTGTAAGCTTTAGGTCTGCTGAAGCAGAGGGTAGAGTAAACATCGGAGATAACTGGTACTTCAATGAGTTTTAGGGAAATTAAGAGCTTAGGTTTCTAAGCTCTTTTTTCTTGCCTTTTGATAGGGTTAAAAACGGAGTTTTATAATTTTCTGCGTGAAAATTAATATTTTTTGCGTCTAATTAGAATCAACGTAAACTTTATTAGAAACAGTAGTAAGAGTATATAGAAATGCTAACTCATTAAAATATGGTAGAACCTACTAGAAATAGTATAAAGCTATTATAGAAACAACTATAATTTTCAATTATTTTAAGAGTTGGTTGGGGTGTATGGGTATTTAGTGGAGCTGTGTTTTTATGGTTGGTTTTTGTTGTTGTTTTTCTTAATATGTTGGCATTTCTGGTCTTAATAGAGTTTTTCTGGTAGATTAGATTGCTTTAGATTAGTTTTTAAAATAAATTAATTTGTGATTAGATTGAAATGGTAAATTTTGTCGAAATATGCTATACTTTGTTTATATTTAGGCATTATAGTGTAGGAGGGTGATAGTAATTGTTCGATGAGTATTTTAGAAATGATAAGGAACTAATTGAAGGTGGAAAATTGCGCCTTAATAGTAGTATTTTAAGTTCGGTATCACCTAAGACCAAAATTGAGTTATATGACTGGGTAAAGAAGAATATCAGGAGATGCTATGAGATTAGTCACCTGTACAATGATTTACATTATAAGTATGGATGCTTAGATTTATGTCTTGTATGGGATAATGTCGCTAAGGGGTTCGTAATGATACCAGGAATAGAGAGTTGCAACTCAGATATTCTTACGTACGTAGCAAACAATAGGGAAACAGAATATCTTGATAAGTTACCTAAGAAGATGTGGATTGCTGTTGATATGTCCCATATTAATGATGACTATGTTTGTTTTAGCAATAAGAAGAAACATAGATGGGTATGGGGTCTGAAACAGCAAAACTAAAATAGGTATTTTCTTAAATTTATTCTTATTTTTCTTATTTTTAAGCGAGGTGATATCAATGATAACAGCTATTGGTTTTAAAATATGTTTGTTTCCCACAAAACAACAAGAACAATTATTTTGGTTGTTTTCAAATCATTCAAGAGGATTGTATAACATCCTCTTAGAAGAAGCCATAGCAGCATATAAACAAGAATCAATTCCAGTATCATTTAAATACCTTTATGACTACTATAAAGAAATAAAAATGTTAAGTGAGTATTCATGGTT
>UMLG01005587.1_pt1 | contig 12901 bp, 10 predicted proteins | sample 1966511 | NCBI WGS metagenome assembly UMLG01 (sample SAMEA4836195, study PRJEB28245) | human gut metagenome | biome: gut microbiome; material: fecal sample | place: Denmark | collected 2008
TGTATATGTATCATCAAGCTCGATGTGATAGGCACCAAAGGTGCTGCTTCCGACTGTAACGTTTGTGTCTGCGACAACAGCCACGGAGCTCTCGGCCGTCGAACCGACCACACGGAAAACGCGTCCGGCCTCTTCATCATAATATCCGAAGGCAAAGCCGGAGCCCGTCTTGATCTGCAGATGTACAGCATCGAGTGCCGTCGAACCGAATGCCAGTCCGGCGCGGATAAGGCCATTCGGAATGTTCGGCTGCACGTCATCATATTCCGTGCCGCCGAGCATCTGTGTGCCGTTCGCCGTGGCTGCATAGACGCCGCGATCCGGCAGCTTTGCCGCTTCTCCGGACGCACCAATGGCATACGCATCCGCCATCGTCAGCGTGCTGCTGCCGTCATTGACGTAATACGTCTGCGCGCCGAACACCGACGTGCAGGGCGTCGCCGCCAGCAGAGCGGCGGCAAGCAGCGCCGTTGCTGCCTTTTTCATACTTGATTTCATAGCGCACCTCGCTGTTTTGTGAGTGTGGTCATACGCAAAATACGACACTTTATTATAATAACTTTTTGCACATTATGCAAGTGCTTTTCTATGGAAAAACGCCCTCCGTCAGTCCGGAGGGCGTTTGAAACCGACTCGTCAAATATGCAGGAACACTTTTGCGATGGAAAAATAAATCAGCAATGACACGGCGTCCGTAATCGTCGAAATGAGCGGGCTTGCCATGACAGCTGGGTCAACGCCGATCTTTTCGGCGATCATCGGCAGAAGGCTGCCGACTGCTTTGGCAAACATGACCACGAACACGATCGTGCAGCAGACCGTCGCCGCGACCGACATCGTAACAGCGGTGTTGCCAAGCAGAAGCCGGTCGACCAGCAGCATTTTCACGAAGTTTGCCGCTGCGAGTGAAACACCGCACAAAAACGCGACACGCAGTTCTTTCCAGATCACGCGCAGCGCGTCCGACGTCGACGTATCACCAAGCGACAGGCTGCGGATGATCGCCGTGGACGACTGGCTGCCGGAGTTGCCGCCCGTACCCATGAGCATAGGCATGAACGATGCAAGCGCAACCTGCGTCGCCAAAGCATCCTCAAAGTGCGTGACGATCATGCCGGTGAAGGTCGCCGAGAGCATGAGAAACATCAGCCACGGGATACGGTTTTTCCAGATATCCACGACGCTTGTGCGGGAGTACGGCTTATCGGACGGCGTGATACCGGCCATCTTTTCGATGTCTTCCGTAGCCTCCTGCTCCATGACGTCGATGATATCGTCGACCGTGACAATACCGACGAGGCATCCTTCCTTATCTACGACCGGTATGGCCAGCAGGTCATAATTGGAGATCATCTCCGAGACCTCTTCCTGGTCATCACCGGTGGTCGCGTAGATGACATTGGTATCCATGATGTCCTCAAGAATCACGTCATCATCCGACAGCAGCAGATCCTTGACCGTAACAACACCCTCAAGCTTGCGCTTGGCCGACGTGACATAGCAGACATAGATCGTCTCCTTGTCCTCGCCGATCTTGCGGATGCGGGCAAACGCCTCGCGTACACTCATGTATTTTTTCAGATCCACAAACTCGGCTGTCATGATGCTGCCGGCAGAGTTTTCGGGATATTTCAGATACTGGTTGATGAGCGCGCGTGTGGCAGGCGTCGCCGTGCGCATAACACGCTTGACGACGTTTGCAGGAAGCTCTTCCATCATGTCGACCGCATCGTCGACATACAGTTCCTCGATGATGCCGGCAAGCTCCGTGTCTGTAATGGAGTTGATGATCGTCTCCTGCTCCTCGACCTGGAGATTTGCGAACACCGACGCCGCGATCTCCTTGGACAGGATGCGGAACACCATCGCCATCCGCTGGGGGTTATCCTCCCAGAGCTCACCGAGAAATTCAGAGATATCAAACTCGTTCATTTCGTTGAGCTTTTGGCTCAGCGCCTTCATACGATGCTGATCCAGAAGTGCAAAGAGTTCGTCGTGCAGCGCCTCGTAGTCCTCGTATTCCTCGTATTCCGTATTCTGATCGTCCATCTCCCTGCCCCTCCTTTCCGTCCGGTGTTACAGATCAGCCGTTGAGATATTCCTTCTGGCTGCAGCTGAGGCTGTCGATCGAGACGCCCATTGCCTTGAGCTTGCGGCGTGCGATGTTGTCATCGATCTCCGCAGGCACAGACACGACACCCGGACACAGCTGGCCGCGCATGCGCACCAGATACTCCGCGCTCATAGCCTGCACGGCAAAGCTCATATCCATGATCTCGGCAGGGTGTCCGTCGCCGGCCGCCAAATTCACCAGACGTCCCTGCGCGATGACGTAGATCGTCTTGCCGTTCGGCAGACGGTAGGCATCAATATTGTGCCGCGCCTCATAGATTTCATCCGCGCAGCGGTCAAGTGCCTCCATGTCGATCTCCACATTGAAGTGACCGGCATTGGAAACGATCGCGCCGTCTTTCATGTGCTCGCAATGCTCGAGCGTGATGACGTCCTTGCAGCCCGTGACCGACACGAAAATGTCACCGATCGCGGCAGCGTCCATCATCGGCATGACCTCATAGCCGTCCATCACGGCTTCGAGCGCACGGACGGGGTCTACCTCGGTCACGACGACCTTTGCGCCAAGTCCCTTCGCGCGCAGCGCAACGCCCTTGCCGCACCAGCCGTAGCCGTTGACGACCACATACTTGCCCGCGATGACGAGGTTCGTCGTGCGCATGATGCCGTCCCACACGGACTGACCCGTGCCGTAACGGTTATCAAACAGGTGCTTGCAGTCGGCGTCGTTGACCTTGATCATCGGGAAGCGCAGCGTCCCGGCGCGGTCCATGATGCGCAGGCGATGGATACCGGTCGTCGTCTCCTCGCAGCCGCCGATGACCTGCGGGATGAGGTCTGTGAACTCCGTGTGCATCAGATGCACCAGATCACCACCGTCATCAATGATGATGTTCGGGGCGACGGAAAGAACGCTGCGCAGATGCGCCTGATACTCCTCGTCCGAGCAGCCATAGACAGCGTGCACATCCATTCCCTTTGCCGCCAGCGCCGCAGCGACATCGTCCTGCGTAGACAGCGGATTCGAGCCGGTGACATGCATCTCCGCGCCACCCATTTCGAGCACACGGCAGAGATACGCGGTCTTGGCTTCCAGATGCACAGACAGTGCGATCTTGAGACCGGCAAACGGCTTCTCGCGCGCAAAATCGCTGCCGATATCGCGCAAAACAGGCATATGTGCTTCTACCCAGCGGATCTTCCGCTCTCCGGATTCCGCAAGGTTCAGATCTTTGATCGTGCTCATAGGGCAACCTCCCGCTAAAAATCGATTTAGGCGCTTTATTCTAACACTTTCGGCAAGCGTTGACAACCGCTATTTGCACAGAAAACGCCCCGGAAGGGCAGCATCCTTCCGGGGCGTCGAGAAAACCGACCGCTCACCAGCCGCAGTACAGGCAGTATCCGATGGCCGCCGTCAGCGCAGCGGCGACGGAGCACAGACCGATCAGCAAGCCGGTGTATGATCTTTGCTTTGGCCGCGGTGCGCGCACCGCCGGCACGCTGCCGACAGCTTCACGCGCCTGCCGCACAATATCTGCCGCGGTGACACCGCCGCCGGCGGCATTGTCACGCACGATGTAGATGATCTGCTCGAACAGCTGACTGTCAGCGGCATCGACTACCACAACGCGGCGCGAAATACCGTGAGCAAACGCGGTCTCTCCGGCGTTTGCCACCGTTGGAAGGGATTGCGATCGTGCAGAACTTCGGGCAGATTTGTTTTTTCGTTTCATCAGCTGCGCACCTCCACCTTTACCGCCAGTGCGGTCATGTCGTCCCCACGCCCGTATTCACGGATCGCAGCGCGCACGACGCTGCCCGCGAGCGTCTTCATGTCTCCATCCTCAAAATCATTCAGCAGCCGTCTCAGCCAGAGATCCTGCCCATCCGAAACGACGCCGTCACTTGCGATCACGGCGACGCTCCCCGGCTTGAGATGCATGTGCAGCTCATCGGGGGCTTTCCCGCTCTCCTGCTCGAGACCGGGAGCAAACGACGTGCAGCGCAGCTTTTTGAGCGCGCCGCCGGATTTCACATAGGTCGGTGCGGCGCCGTACTTATAAAAATCAGCCTCGCCGGTAAACAGATTCATGCACATGAGATCCACCGTGGCATAGCCCCAGTTTTCTCCGTCGCGCAGCAGCATGGCTGAGTTTAACAGCTTCATGGCCAGCGCCGGACTGACGCCGGAGCGCAAAAATTCTTCCAGCATGCCGACCGTTCCGATGCTGCCGTCGGCCGCCGATTCACCGCAGCCCATGCCATCGGACAAGATCACGCATAGCTGCCCTGCGTCGGTTTTGAAATACGTGCCGCGGTCGCCGGAGACCGCCTCCCCTTTCTTGCGCATGGACGCGATGCCGACCGAGACCGCCAGCGGCTCCGCCTCCAGAAGGAGCAGGCCGTCGCCGCGCACGCTGTCTTCCGGCATACACAGGCGCACACCGAGTGCCGCCGAGAGCTTGTCAAGATAATCCGGCAGCTCCAGCAGCGGGCGCAGATACCGGCTGTCGATCGTCACGCGCAGGCGCCCCGTGCTCTCGCGGAAAACTGCGGCATCGGCCTCAACGCCGACCGTGCGCAGATAACGGATAAGCCGCTGTTCTGCGAGCGGGTCTGCGCCATAGCCGCTGTCCAATTCACGCGACACATTCGTGAGCACCTGTGCAAAGTCAGCATATTGCTGCCAGAGCACGGTACGGTTTTCCTGCAGGGTTTCCTGCATCCGCTGCCGATAGGCGCGCAGCCGCAGCTCACCGTTGACAACCTCAGTGTATTCATGCAGATAGACACAACGGTCACGGAAATACGGTGGAAAATCCTCCGGCAGCAGGCGACCGCGTGTTTGGATGCGCCGCGTGGCATCGTTCATGATATTGAGGGTATCGAGCGCCCGGCGCGTCCAGCATTCCTGCTGCAGCTTGCACCGGCAGCAGACACGGTCGGCCGCGCGGTCGAAGATCTTGGCGGCGTCGGCATCGTTTTCAACCGCCGCAGCCGCTTGAGACGCGGTGTCATGCAGCTGCTGATATGCGTGCGCCATTCCGCCTACGCGCCCGGCAACATACCGGCGCAGGCCGGATTCGCCGCTCCCGGCGCGCATCGGCTGCAAAAATGCACCGACCGCGACCACGAATTTCTTTGGGAGCACGAGATAAGCGCCGACGGCAAGCAGCAGCTCCGCGCTCGCCCCGATGCGCAGCGCCGGGAGCGGGACACAAAACAGCGCCAGAAGATACGCTGCTGCAAACGTACTCAGAAAAAAACCACGGCGATGCTTACAAAACTGTCCGGATAACAGCCCAGCAGCCGCATACACGACCGAGAACAAAACGCCGTCCCCGGCGGCCACATCCATGGCGATGCCGAGGATCACGCCCGCAGACGCACCGCACAGTGCACCGCCCGTTCCGCTGAGCACGAGCAGAATGAGCACTGAGAGGGCTCTGCCGACCGAGAGCGTGTCAAACAGCAAGAGGTTATTCACGCCCATGAGCAAACACGCGAGCAAAAACACCGCCGATACATTGCGGCAGATCTCGGCATTGGCCGTGCGCGGCTCCTGCGCGCGCAGCAGGTCGTCAAAGCCGTAAGCCGCTCCCGCACAGAGGATCAGAAACAGCGCCATGCGCGATATCAGCAGCAGTGACACGCCGCCCGTGAGCAGATACAGCACCAGGCGCGTCGGTATGTAAGCCGCTGCGGAGACGAGCGGCGGATACCAGCGCGTCTGCACAAACGGACGGCTGCGCAGAAAATACGCCGTCAAAAAAATCAGGCAGCACCCGGCTGCAAGCTGCGTGCCGGATGCGACGCCGAAAGCGGCAAAATAACCGAGTGCACACCCCACAAGGCACAGTGCGCCGCCGGATCCATAACCCATCGCTGCCAAGAACGCCAAGCCGAACGGCGCCGGTGAGCCTGCGATGTGCGCCGTCGATAAAATAAGCCCGAGCGCAAAGCTCACGAGCATACCGACCCACTTGGCGTTGTCACTTGCCGGCAGCAGGCCCATCGGGCTCAGCGGTGTTCCGTGCGCGCGCACGGGGCGGTCACCGCCCGCGATTCTGACATTCATAGTGCTTCCTCCCGACGCAGATAAGTTTACATAAATTATAGATTCTTATCATTATGAAAACTGTCATTCCCAGCTGTCGCAAAAGATATCTTTGTACAGGAAGCCCTTATTTTTGGACGCAAAAAAAGCTGCCGGAACAAATCCGACAGCTTTTTATCTGATTCGATTTTTATCTCGGGCTCAGTTTTCCGAATCCGACTGCTGCAGCAGATGCTCACCGATGCGAAACACATCGCCGGCGCCGACGGTCAGAATGATATCACCCGGACGGGCGATCCTGCGCAGCTCGCGCTCGATCTCCGCAAAGGTCGGGTAGAATTTCGCGCCCGGGATCTGCGCGGCCAGATCGGCAGACGAAATGCCGATGGTGTTTTTCTCGCGCGCAGCGTAGATCTCCGCCAGATAGACGATCGTCGGGCGGCGGAGCTGCTCGACAAAATCGTTGAAGAGCTTCGCCGTGCGGCTGTAGGTGTGCGGCTGGAACACGACGATCGTGCGCTGATAGTTGAGCGTATCCACGGCATCGAGCAGCGCGCGCAGCTCACTCGGATGGTGTGCATAATCGTCGTACAGATCCGCGCCCTGAAACTTGCCCTTAAAATCAAAGCGGCGGCCTGCGCCCTCAAATCCGGCAAGACCGTACTTGACGGCATTCGGGCTGACACCGAGCACAATGGCTGCGGCCGTGGCAGCGAGTGCGTTGCGCACATTGTGAATACCCGGCACGTGGAGTGTCACGCGGGCAAAATAATTTCCCCGGTGATAAATATCAAACTCAGACACCGAGCCGCGGTGCACGATGTTCTGTGCATAGACATCCGCTTTTGCATTCAGGCCGAAGGTAATGACCTTGCGCGCAATGCCGCGCAGAGCGTCCATGGTGTTGGCATCGTCATAATTTGCGATCACGGTGCCAGTTTCCGCCGGAACACGCTCGGCAAAGCAGCGGAAGGAATGCTTGATATCCTCAAGATCCTTGAAGAAATCCAGATGATCCGCCTCGATGTTCAAAACCACGGCGATCGTCGGGTTGAGCGCCAGAAATGAGTTATAATACTCGCACGATTCCATGATAATCGTGTTGCCCTTGCCGACGCGGTGGCAGGCCTTCAGCAGCGGAAGCGTTCCGCCGATCATAACGGTCGGGTCTTTTTCCGCCGCCATCATGATGTGCGTACACATGGACGTCGTTGTGGTCTTACCGTGCGTACCGGAAATGCACAGCGCGTTCTGATATCCGCGCATGAGTGCTCCCCAAGCCTGCGTGCGCTCAAAGACCGGAATGCCGCGGCGATGCGCCTCGTGCACCTCCGGGTTATCATCGTGCACGGCAGCCGTGCGGATCACAAATGAAATGTCATCCGTGACATTGTCCGCACTGTGGCCGATATGGATCGGGATGCCGCGCTCACGCAGCGTGAGCGTGTTGCTGCTCTCGGCCATATCCGAACCGCGGATGTCCAGCCCGGCATCATGCAGCACCTCCGCCAGCGGCGACATGGACACGCCGCCGATACCGATCAGCAGGCCGGTCTTTCCGGGAACCAGGTAATTCTTAAAATCCATTCAAAGCACCAAATTTCATAAAAATATTGTGATATCCGGCACAGCGGGATATGATCGCGCCGCGCAGACAAGTTACAGACAGGTTACAGTTGTCATTTAGATTCCGAAGTATTATAATACGTTTGCTAACACATTACAATAGATTTTTGACGAACCGGCTGCAAAAAGCCCTCTTTATTCAAACAAAAAGGAGCAAAAACGGATGAATGAAGCCTGGAAAGAGCTCAAGCAGGCATGCGCGCAGTGCCATCGCTGCGGTCTCGGCGAGACGCGGCACAGCCTCGTGTTCGGAGACGGTGCAGAAAACGCACGCATCATGCTCATTGGCGAAGGCCCGGGTGAGCAGGAGGACCGCCAGGGCGTGCCGTTTGTCGGCCCGGCCGGAAAGCTGCTCGACGACATGCTCGAGATGATTTATCTGGACCGCACCAAGGTCTACATCGCCAACATTGTCAAATGCCGTCCGCCGCATAACCGCGACCCGCAGTTTGCGGAGCAAAAGTGCTGCAGTGAATGGCTGCAGCGGCAGATCGAGCTTGTCGATCCTGTGCTTATTGTCTGCCTCGGCCGCATCGCTGCAACGGCGCTCATCAAAGACCCGTTTCGCATCACGCGCGAGCACGGACAGTGGTTCGATGTCAACGGCCGCCGCTATATGGCGATCTACCACCCCTCTGCCCTGCTGCGCGACCCGAGCAAGCGTCCGGAAACGTTTGTCGATCTCAAGACCCTGCAGCGCGAGATCTATGCGCGCTGCCCGGAGGTGTATCCCGATGCCTGACATGCGGATCCGACGCGCAGCGCCGGCTGATCTTCCGGTACTGACCCGGCTCTGGCAGGCGGCATTTGGCGATCCGCCGGAGCTGATCGAGCGATTTTACCGCCGCTTCCCGCCGGCGAAGGCTGCGTGGGTGGTTGAAGCCGGCGGCTGCGTCGTCACGGCGGCGCATCTTCTGGAGGGACGCTTGCACACGGCGGACGGTAATGTCTTACCCTGTGCCTACGTGTATGCGGTCTCGACCGACCCGGCGCATCAGGGAAACGGCTATGCCTCGGCGCTAATGCGCCGCTTTGCGATGGACGTGGACGCGAGCGGCCGTGTCCTCTACACGCTCCCAGCGGAGGCCTCCTTATACAAGTGGTATCAGGCAGTCATGGGCACAACGCAGACCGCCCGCGGCGAGCGGATACGCATTGCCCGGCAGCAAACAGCTGGCACTTTGCCGAGTGTTACCCGCATCAGCGCGCCGGAATACGCCGTACTTCGGGCGCAGCAGCTGCAGGGGCAAACCTACGCAGAGCCGTCAGCAGCGCTGTTGGATTTTCAGGCTGACCTCTGCAGTATGAGCGGCGGCGCTCTGGTGCGCGTCGGCAGCGGATGCGCCGTCGTGGAACGAGATGGCGACACGCTGATCATCAAGGAACTGCTGGGTGCTGACACCGCATCTGCGGCGCAGGCGCTGCTCGCAGCCTTTGACGCACAGGCGGCACAGGTGTGTCTGCAAAGGCAAGACGGCGCACAGCCGATGGCGGCGTATCGTCCGTTTTGCCGCGATACAGCGGATATATTCTGGGGGCTCTATCTGGACTAAGCAAAAACTTCATGGATCGGTAATCATTTTTCTCTTGTTTGCGTAATATTTTCCCGATATCCTTGAACTCAGAAGCAAGCAATCGATTTTCTTTTTTCCTCATCCACAGCAAAACAAAACAGAGCGAAGCGGCACAGAAGCAATTTCTGTGCCGCTTTGTCTTGCCGTTTTTTCTTTTTGGACATCAAACCGAGGTGCGTCCCGTTACTGAACATTTTACACAAATACTGTGAAAATTCCGCGCAAAAATAACGAAATTTAAACAAAAGAAATCCCCCCAGGCCGGATATTTTGTTTGACAATTAACAGCAAATCCGCTATACTCCAATTGTATGAATAGACAGCCGTATCGGCAAAGATGTCCGGTCTACGCGCATATGACCAAACATTTTTGTCGAGTGTTCTCATCACGATTCGTCGATTCATACAATGTCTGTTGTTGAATGCGAAAAAATTTAAGGGGGCTTGCACATGAGAGACTTGAAACACCTGATCGCATTTGAAGACCTGCTCCAGGAGGCCAACAACCAGTTGGTCCGGCAAGGAAAGGCAGACGGTAAGAAGGCATTTGGCTACACTTGCTACTTCATGCCGGAAGTCCTGCTCGACCTGCCCGGATGCTTTGCTGTCCGCCTGAGAGCGCCGAAATGCACTTCTCCGGACATTGCTACATACTACATGTCCAGCCGTACCTGCCATTACGGCCGCAGCCTCTTCGAGCGCGCACTCGAAGGCGGCTACAACTTCCTGGACGCTCAGTTCGGCACCGAGACCTGCACGGTCACCTGCCGTTTCCAGGAGCACCTCGGCTATATGGACGTCATCCAGAATCCGGACTTCTTCGTGACGTTCACCGACGTACCGTTCAAGAAAAACCAGAACAGCATTGTTCACTATGAGGACCAGCTGCAGGCGCACGTTCTCGATCCGATGCACGAGAAATACGGCATCGACATCTCCGACGAGGCGCTCATGAAGGCGATCGAGCTGCACAACGAAGTCAGCGCCGTCATCAATGAGATCGGCGATTACCGCAAGCTCGATAACCCGACCATTACCGGCTACGAGTTCCATGTGATCCAGCTCTGCTCTCAGGTCTGCCCGAAGGATCTGATCCTCCCCATGCTGAAGGAAACGGCTAAGGAGCTCAAGACCCGCAAGCCCGATAAGAAGAGCCCGTTCCGCTGCAAGGTCGTTCTGGCCGGCTCCGAGAATGATGATCCCGAGTTCACCAAGCTGATCGAAGGCTGCGGTGCCGAAGTCGTCTGCGACCGTTACTGCTATGGTGCTGTGGAGTCGCGTATGCCCATCGAGGTCAAGGACGGCGAGAAGCCGCTGACCGCGATTGCCCGCCACTACCTCGAGACCAGCAACTGCCCGCGCTTCATGCCGCAGGATATTATGCGCGAGCGCAAGCAGCGTCTGGCTGACCTCGCCAAGGAGTATCATGCCGACGGCATCATCGTTGCGTCCAACAAGTTCTGCGAATACTGGAGCTACGAGCGCACGATCGATACCATCGTCCTGCCGCGTGACTTCGGTTACCCGGTCTGCTCGATCGAGAAGGAGTACATCAACTCCGCCTCCGGCCAGCTGCGTACCCGCTTCCAGGCCTTCGTCGAAAGCATCGAAATCAAGAAGATTCAGGAGGGCAAATAATGAATTACGATATGAAAACTCTTGCCCGTGACTTCTGGTACGGCAAGCCCCATCAGGAGCGCCGTCTGGGCGACCTCTATATTGACAAGACCGGTCTGTACAAGCACAGAGAGTGGCGTGGTTTCAAAGACACCATGTACTACTTCTACAACATCTGGATGTACAACTACGCGCACATGGTCATGGACGTTGTCCGCTACGGCGGCCTCATCAACTTTGCCAAGGGCGTGTGGCGCTACCGCTGGGTCGGCCAGACCTACCTGCCGGTTCTCCACTGGTTCGACCGCGGCATGGAAGGTATGCGCGGCGAGGCGCTGAAAGCCTCTGCATGGCACTACCGCGGCATGGTCAACGCGACCATCTTCCAGTTCCAGCGCATGTTCTCCTCCGACGCCAACCTCCACGGCGGCAAGCGAAACTACAGATGGCACCACAACGTTGCCCACAACGAGACCGTCTGGGGCGGCGTGTTCTATCCCTGGCACGGCAAACTGACGAATGTCCCGATGGAAATGATCCCGTACTTCGTCACCTGCCACGTCAACAGCCATACCGTTCTCAACTATATTGACGCGGTGCAGTCCATCGGCCTGCCGGGCGACCCGTGCCCGATGTGTCAGGCGGAGGCCGGCCTGTTCGTCCTCGACGACATGCCCGACTATGCGCCGATCGTTGTCACCTCCAACGAGGCCTGTGACGCGTCCGTCTCCACTTCCATCCTGCAGGACTGGTTCCTCGACAAGCCGCTGTTCGCCATGCCGCAGCCGATGCAGTTTGACGATCCGCTGGTCAAGAAGCATTGCCGCGACGAGATCGAGCAGTGCTGGAAGTTCATCGAAGAGCAGACCGGTATCCCGTTCGACTGGAATGCGTTGGTCAAGCGCATCGAGTCCCAGAACGAGCTGATGAAGTTCGAGTGGGAGAAGTGGGATGTCGCCGCGAAGACCGACTACTACCCAGTCAACGGCGTTGCACAGGCTCTGTACCGTATCTACCAGTCCCAGCTCGGCGACCTGCCGGTCTGGCATGAGGTCGACGGTCACGTCCGCAAGATTCTCACCAAGTGCGTGAAGAAAAAGATCAACAGCTTCCCGGAGACCCGCCACAGAGTGCTGGCCTGGTCCTGCGCTCCGCTGTACTACTCCAACTGGTGCACTTGGGCGTATAACTGCTGGGGTCTGAACGCCGTCATGAACATGGACTCTCTGATGTTCAACATGACCATCCGCACCGACAGCTATGACCACTGCCTGGACGACATGGCACAGTATCACATGTGGGCTCCGATGCGCCGTATGGCCGTCGGCGGCATGCACCACATCTTTGAGTGCTGGAAGTACATGGAGGAGTTCAACTGCGACATGGTCATGATGTACGATCAGCTGCAGTGCAAGGGCATGCAGGGTGTGCACGGCCTGTTCGAGGACGAGTTCCGTGAGAGAAATATCCACGCCATCTGGATGCCGCACGCGCTGCCTGACAGCCGCACCGTGTCCCGTATGGAGATCCGTCAGATCGTCAACGATTACATGACAACCGTTATGCACGAGGAGCCTCTCGACCCGACGCTGCTTGAGTTTGACGACTCCATGACTTGGTAATTGAAGGAGGAAACGATATGAAAGCAAAAGTTCTGAAAGCTCTTCTCATGGCGCTCGGCGTCAACGCCGCGCTGTTTGCCGTTTTCTTCTTTGACCTGGACGGCAAATTCCTGTTCTACGTGGTCGAGCCCACGCTCAAAAAGCATTACGACAACATGCCGCGCCGCGACATGACCAAGATGCCGTATGAGATGAACAAGCCGAACTACGAGTATAACGTCTAATCAACCCGCGCCCCAAAAACATAGAATCGATATAACAGGATAACAGGAGGAAAAGTAATACCATGAAATACTTTGGCGGATGCGACGTAGGTTCCACCTACACGA
>UMLG01004874.1_pt1 | contig 12894 bp, 9 predicted proteins | sample 1966511 | NCBI WGS metagenome assembly UMLG01 (sample SAMEA4836195, study PRJEB28245) | human gut metagenome | biome: gut microbiome; material: fecal sample | place: Denmark | collected 2008
CACGCCTCCGCCCGGATCGAGCTCACGGAGTACCGCCCGAACTACCTCAAATACGAATACACGCTCCCCGAAGAGGCGGTGGCGGTGTTCTCGGAGATTTTTTACGACCAGGGCTGGAAGGCCTATGTCGACGGCGAGGAAAGCCCCTACTTCCGGGCCGACTACGTCCTGCGGGCGATGACGCTGCCCGCCGGCACGCACACCGTCGAATGGCGGTTCCGCGCACCGGGCTGGACGGCCGTCGAAGGCGTGACGCTCGCGGCGTCGCTCGCGATCCTGCTGGGAGCCGTCGCGGCGCTGGCCTATTGTTTTAGAAAAAGAACGGAAAAAGAGAAATAAAAAGGGCGACCCGCGCAAACCCGTTTATCGTCAGCGTGCGTAAAATTTCGGGTTTCGCGCAGGGGTTGCGGATCGGACACAGCCGGCCTATTTCCGATTCGCGGCACCAAGGGAAGCCCGAAATTTGCCATTATCACGACAAACGCCATGAAAGACGATAAAAGACTGAAGCGAAAGGTCCGCAACTCCTACATCGTGTCGACGGTGAGCATCACGCTCGTGCTGTTCCTGCTGGGATCGGTGGGTTACCTGATGGTCGCGGCGCTGAAGGTCGCCGACACGCTCCAGGAGAGCATCGCCGTCACCGTGGAGTTGAAGAACGGGCTTTCGGAGGCGCAGAAAGAGACCATCAGCAAACGCCTGACCGCCGAGGAGATGGTCGCGACGATCGCCTACTCCGCCAAGGAGGAGAAAGCCGAGGAGGAGGAGTTCCGCAAGATGTTCGGCAGTTCGTTCGAGGAGATCCTGCCGGAGAACCCGCTGCTGGATTCGTTCGAACTCACGCTCACGTCGGCATCCTCCGACAAGGAGCTGCTCGACTCGTTCATCGCCGCCGCCGGACGCATCGAAGGCGTCGACCGCGTGTCGTACCCGGCGCTGATGGCCGAGCGGCTGCACGCCACGGTGAACAAGATACGCCTCGTGCTGCTGCTCTTCGGCGGCGCGCTGCTGGTCATTTCGCTGATCCTGCTGAGCAACACCATCCGGCTGGCGATCTTTTCGAAACGCTACCTGATCAACACGATGAAGCTGGTCGGGGCCACCAAGTGGTTCATCATGCGGCCCTTTCTCGGAAGCAGCCTCACGCAGGGAATCCTGGCCGGCACGGCCGCCTCGGCCTTGTTCGGTCTGGCCGTCTACGGACTGAACGAGGCGGTCCCCGAACTGATGACCATTGCCGAAGCCGGCAAAATCGCCATCATCCTCGGCTCGATGATTGCGGGCGGCATCATCATCTCGGGGCTTTTCACCTTTGCGGCCCTCAACAAATTCATCAACATGAAGTCGAACAAGATATACCTTTATTAAATGAAAAACGAACAGAAGAACGCGCAGGACCCCGTACCGGAAAATCCCCGCATGCCCCTTACGCGGCGCAACTACGTCCTGCTGGCGATCGGTTTCGCGGTCGTCCTCTTGGGCTTCGTCCTGATGGCCGGCGGAGGCAGCGACTCGCCCGACGAATTCAACTACGCGATGTTCTCGTGGAGGCGCATCACGCTGGCCCCGATCCTCGTGATCGGCGGTTTCGTCATCGAGATCTATGCGATCATGCGACGTTACAAGTAATTCCCGGCCCGTTGCGGAACGCCGTCCCGGCGGGGAGACCCGCCCGGCAACGGCCGGCGGACCGGAACAGCCGACAACTCAAGACCCTTTCTAAAAAATAAATGGACACACTGCAAGCTATCCTGCTCGGCATCGTGCAGGGCATCACCGAATTCCTGCCCGTTTCAAGCAGCGGTCATCTCCAGATCGCCAAGGAGGTGCTGGGCGTACAACTCGAAGAAAATCTCACGTTCGACGTGGCGCTCCACGCCGCCACGGTGTTGAGCACGATCGTCGTGCTGTGGAGCGAAGTCTGGCGCCTCCTGAAAGGACTGTTCTCGCGCCGGTTCAACGAAGAGCAGGCCTACGTACTGAAACTCGTCCTCTCGATGATCCCCATCGGCATCGTCGGGTTCCTGCTCAAGGACCGGATCAACGACCTGCTCAACGCACCCTACATCCTCGCCGTCGTGGGCGCGATGCTCCTCGTGACGGCCGCGCTGCTGGCCTTCGCCTACTACGCCAAGCCGCGGCAGAAGGAGACGATCTCCTACCGCGACGCCCTGATCATCGGACTGGCGCAGGCATGCGCCGCCATGCCGGGACTTTCGCGGTCGGGTTCGACCATCGCCACAGGCCTGCTGCTGGGCAACAAGAAAGCCGCCGTGGCGCAGTTCTCGTTCCTGATGGTGCTGGCTCCGATCCTGGGCGAAACCCTGCTCCAGGCGACAAGCGGCGATCTGACCGCCGGTATCGCCGCAGGGCCGCTCATCGCCGGATTCCTCGCATCGTTCATCACGGGATGTCTGGCCTGCAAATTCATGATCGAGGTCGTGAAGCGGGGCAAACTCATCTGGTTCGCCGTCTACTGCACCGTTGCGGGACTGGTGTCGATCACAAGCTATTTCTGCTGATGAAAGAAGCACTGGACCTCCGCGGCATCAATTTCGAGGACGGATACATCGCCGTCGTGGACAAGCCCCTGCGCTGGACCTCGACCGACGTGGTGCGCAAAATCAAATTCGCGCTCCGCAGGCTGGGTTACCGCAAAATCAAGGTCGGACACGCCGGGACGCTCGACCCGCTGGCCACGGGCATCCTGCTGGTCTGCATCGGCCGCGCCACCAAACTCGTCGACGCCCTGCAAGCCGAGGAGAAGGAGTATGTGGCCGACGTGATGCTGGGCGCCACGACCCCGAGCCACGATCTGGAACACGAGATCGACCGGACCTACCCGTGGGAGCACATCACGCGGGAAGCGGTCGCCGAAGCCCTCGCCTCGCTCACCGGCGAGCGGCTCCAAACCCCGCCCGTCTACTCGGCCAAGAAGATCGACGGCACACGGGCCTACGAACTGGCCCGCGCCGGCGAGGAGGTCGCCGTACGCCAGGCGCTGATCAACATTTACGAAATGGAGATCGTGGAATACGACCTGCCGCGGGTGCGTATCCGCGTGCGTTGCAGCAAGGGAACCTACATCCGCTCGCTGGCCCACGAGATCGGACAGGCGCTCCGCAGCGGGGCGCACCTCACCTCGCTGCGCCGCACGCGCAGCGGCGGCTTCACGCTCGAAAAATCCTATGAGCTGGACGAATTTCTTGAAAATCTGCAAAAACTTGAAACAAAATAGACTTTTTTGCGTATAAAAAATAATCTGTCTTTGTTTTCCGGAACCTTTCCGGCAGGCGGGGCAGAGGCAAAACCGCGTTTCAGGCCCCGCCGAACGCAGAAAATGTCGAACCACATTACGTAAAAAAGAGCGTTCATCTATGAAATTATCGCAGTACGGGTATGACTTTTCACCCGAAATGCTGGCCAAATACCCGGCCGACAATCGCGACGAGTCGCGTCTGATGGTCATCAACCGCGCCAAAGGCACTATCGAGCACCGTATCTTCAAGGACATCATCGAGTATTTCGACGAAAAGGACCTGTTCGTCTTCAACGACACGAAGGTTTTCCCGGCACGCCTCTACGGCAACAAGGAGAAGACCGGCGCCGAAATCGAAATCTTCCTGCTGCGGGAACTCAACCGCGAACTGCGGCTGTGGGACGTGCTGGTGGACCCCGCGCGCAAAATCCGTATCGGCAACAAACTCTACTTCGGCGACGACGACCTGCTGGTGGCCGAGGTGATCGACAACACCACCTCGCGCGGCCGCACGCTGCGCTTCCTGTTCGACGGCTCCTACGAGGAGTTCAAGCATGCGCTCTTCGCGCTGGGCGAAACGCCTCTGCCGAAGTGGGTACGCGAGAAGGTCGAACCCGAGGACGCCGAGCGTTACCAGACCATCTTCGCCGAGAAGGAGGGCGCCGTGGCTGCCCCGACGGCCGGCATGCACTTCTCGAAACACCTGATGAAGCGCATGGAGATCAAGGGCATCGACAAGACGTTCGTGACGCTGCACGTCGGGCTGGGAAACTTCCGCACGGTGGACGTCGAGGACCTCTCGAAGCACAAGATGGACTCCGAGCAGTTCTTCGTCGAGGAGGCCGCCGCCGAAGCGGTCAACGCGGCCAAACGGCAGGAGCGCAAGGTCGTGGCGATCGGCACGACGGTGATGCGCACGATCGAAACCGCCGTATCGACCAACGGCATGATCAAACCCATGGAAGGCTGGACCAACAAGTTCATTTTCGCCCCCTACGAATTCACCGTGGCCGACGCCATGGTGACCAACCTCCATCTGCCCTACTCGACCCAGCTGATGATGGTGGCGGCTTTCGGCGGTTACGAAACCGTGATGAACGCCTACAAGGTAGCCAAGGAAGAGGGGTATCGTTTCGGCACTTACGGAGACGCGATGCTCATTCTTTAATTTTTTTTCACTACCTTTGCAGATATAAACCCTCAAAACCATGGCAAGCAAGATTCTGTACGTGTGTCAGGAGATCACCCCCTATCTTCCAGAAACGGAGGGTTCCCGGCTTTGCCGTGCGCTGACGCAGGCAATGCAGGAACGCGGGAACGAGATCCGCACCTTCATGCCCCGCTACGGCTGCATCAACGAGCGCAGGCACCAGCTGCATGAGGTTATCCGGCTGTCGGGCATGAACCTCATCATCGACGACAACGACCACCAGCTGATTATCAAGGTGGCGTCGATACCCGCGGCGCGCGTACAGATTTATTTCATCGACAACGACGACTACTTCTCGCGCAAGGCGGTGCTGACCGACGGCGCGGACAACTACTTTCAGGACAACGACGAACGGGCCATCTTTTTCGCCCGCGGCGTACTGGAAACGGTCAAGAAACTGCGCTGGACCCCGACGGTGGTGCACTGCCACGGCTGGTTCACGGCCGTGGTTCCCGTTTACCTGAAACGGATCTTCGCCGACGACCCGATCTTCCGCGACGTCAAGGTCGTGGTGTCGCTCTACGGCGACGGCTTCTCCGGGGAACTCGATCCCGGATTCGGCGCCAAGATCGCCGGCGAAGGCGTCAAGGACAAAAATCTTGCGATTCTCGACACTCCGTCATACGAAAACCTCTGCCGCTTCGTTATGGAATATGCCGACGGAGTGGTTGCGGCATCCCCGGATGTCGACCCGAAAGTATTGGACATGGCCCGCGCGAGCGGAAAGCCCATGCTCGAATACCAGTCGCCCGAGGCAGAGGACTTTTTCGATAATTACAACCGATTCTATGAAGCGATTCAATAACTTCCGCCGCATGCTGCTCCCCGTTGCAGCGCTGGCTGCCACGATAGGACTGACCCTCGGGGGCTGTACCAAGGTGGACGATACGCTGGGCGGAAACCTCATCCCCGACAACCAGCAGATGAGGGCGGGATACGTTCAGCTCCCCCGGGCCGACGAACTGAACCCGAAGAAATACGTCGAAACACGCCTGTTCCAGACCGATTCGATCGTCAGTTCGAACATCACCTACGGCTACATGGGTTCGATGCTCAACGACACGCTGGGCCACCGTTCCGCGGGATTCCTTTCGCAGATGGTCAACTATTACAAGGTCGATTCAGGATACTTCGGCTACATGCCGATCTTCGACTCGGCGCAGATCTTGCTCAAGGTGACCAGCTTCGGCCGCGACTCGGTGACCGAGCAGTCCTTCGCGGTCTACGAGGTCGTCAGCAACAAATACCTCACCGAGAAACCCATAGCGCCCAACAAATCGCAGCGCGACTCGACCTTCTACCTCAATTTCGACCCCGTGGCGGAAGGCGTCTACAACCCCGACGAGCCGCTCTTCACCTTCACGCTCGGCGGCGAGGGCAAATACCCCTCGACCACGTCGGCCGTGACGTTGGAGCCGACCGAAGCGGGTAAAAAATACATCCGCCGCCTGATGCTTCAGGAGGGCGAGTATGCCGGCGACTACTCGATTTACAGCGCCGACAGCCTGAAATACTGGGTCGAGGCGTTCAAGGGACTTTACATCGCCCCGAACCCCGAGAAGCCGCTCACCGAGTACGGCAAGGGAACGATCTTCGCCACGGAACTGACCTATTCGGGCCTGTCGGTCTACGGACGTAACCGCGTGAAGGACGACCCCTCGCTGATCAAGGACACGATCGGCATGGTCTACTACTTCTACAAAGACGGCGCGGAATTCGGCAGCGTCTCGGTAAACAACGTCAAGCACGACTACGAGGAGGCCACGATCGCCCGAAGGATAAACATAGAGGAAGCCCGCGAGACGGCCGAGAACCGGCCCGAAAATCCCCTCGTCTATGTCGAGGGCATGGGCGGCGTGGTGACCGAGATGACCTTCAGCCCGGAGTTCTTCGCGGAGCTGGAGGCGGAGATCGCCAAGGGAAATGCCGACGGCAAGAATTTCAAAACACTCGCGTTCAGCCAGGTACGCATGTCGATCTACTTCAACGACAGCGACTACGAGTGGGAGAAGATCGCGGACGGAACGGCCGGCGACATCCTGCGCATGACCGACCAGATGAACGCATACCCGGCGCGGCTGGGCATGTACACCAATTACAAGACGCTGACGCCGATTTCGGACTACGCCTACATCTACGAGCAGAACTACGGTTCTTCGGTAACGCTCGCCTACAACGGCAAGATCAACCGCAGCCGCGGCTGCTACGTAATGGACATCACGGGCTACATGCAGCAGCTCTGGAACAGTTACATGGAAGCCAAGGCAGATGCGGGCGGCGAGGTTGCGAACATCGACTGGGACAAAGTCAAGAACCGCTCGGTATACATCGGACCCGAAGCGTACGGCCTCTACACGACCTCGTTCGGCGTGTTGCAGGGCATGCCGACACAGGCCGGGACTGCCGAACCGAACAACGCCCCGATCCGTTTCAGTATGGCGTACAACCTGATCAAGTAAACAACAGATAACCCCTTTTGCGGAACCTAAGTGTAATGCTTAGGTTTTCGCTTTTCTGAAAAAGCCATCAAAACAGCAATGCAGGAAAATTTAGTAATCGTAGAGTCCCCCGCCAAGGCCAAGACCATCGAGAAGTTTCTCGGCAAGGACTTTATCGTAAAATCGAGCTTCGGACACATCCGCGACCTTGCGAAGAAGGATCTCGGCATCAATATCGGAGAAGGCTACAAGCCCGTATACGAAATCCCCGGCGACAAGAAGAAAGTGGTCGACGAACTCACGAAACTGGCCAAGTCGAAGACCGTCTGGCTCGCCTCCGATGAGGACCGCGAAGGAGAAGCCATCGCATGGCACCTGACCGAAGTGTTGGGTCTCCCCGTCGACCGGACCAAGCGCATCGTCTTCCACGAAATCACCAAGCGGGCGATTCTGGAAGCCATCGAGAAGCCGCGCACGGTCAATATGGACCTGGTCAACGCCCAGCAGGCACGCCGCATCCTCGACCGGCTGGTCGGCTTCGAGCTGTCGCCGGTGCTGTGGAAGAAAGTACGTCCGGCGCTGTCGGCAGGCCGCGTGCAGTCGGTCGCCGTGCGCCTGATCGTGGAGCGCGAGCGCGAGATCATCGCCTTCCGCTCGGCAGCCTATTTCCGTGTCGTGGCCCAGTTCTACGCCGCCGGAGACCCGGAGAAGACGCTCTTCAAGGCCGAACTTTCGTCGCGTTTCGAAACCGAGGCGCAGGCCGAAACCTTCCTGCAAAGCTGCATCGGCGCCACATTCACGGTGGCCAAGGCCGAGGAGAAACCCGCACAGCGCTACCCCGCGCCGCCGTTCACCACCTCGACGCTCCAGCAGGAGGCGGGCCGCAAGCTGGGCATGTCCGTATCGCAGACGATGTCCGTCGCGCAGCACCTCTACGAGCAGGGTCTGATCACCTACATGCGTACCGACTCGGTGAACCTCTCGCAGCAGGCGCTGGCCCAGTGCAAGGAGGAGATCACGAAACTCTACGGCGAGAAATATTCGCGCTGGTTCAACTACAAGACCAAGACCAAAGGTGCGCAGGAGGCCCACGAGGCCATCCGCCCGTCGTACATCGAGCGTCAGGAGATCGAGGGCACGCCCGCCGAGAAGAAGCTCTACGACCTGATCTGGAAGCGCACGGTCGCCTCGCAGATGGTCTGCGCCGAATTGGACCGCACGACCATCACCATCGACATGTCGGGCAGTTCGAACCAGTTCGTCGCACAGGGCGAGGTGGTCCGTTTCGACGGCTTCCTGCGCCTCTACTCCGAATCCACGGACGACGACCAGGCTGCCGAGAGCGGCGAGGGGCTGTTGCCGAAACTCACGGCCGGCGACCGGGTCCTCCCGTCGCAGATCACCGCCACGGAGCGCTTCATCTCGGCTCCGGCGCGCTATAACGAGGCCTCGCTCGTCAAACGCCTCGAAGAGCTGGGCATCGGCCGTCCTTCGACCTACGCCCCGACGATCACCACGATCATCAACCGCGGCTACGTCGTCAAACAGAACAGGGACGGGCAGAAGCGCAACTACGCACAGCTGACGCTCACGGGCGAAAAGATCGCCTCGAAGACCCTCTCGGAAAACTACGGCAAAGAGAAAAACCGACTTTCGCCGACCGACATCGGCATGGTGGTCAACGATTACCTGGAGGAGCAGTTCGGCCCGATCATCGACTACAACTTCACGGCCAGCGTAGAGAAGGAGTTCGACCGCATCGCCGAGGGCGACATCACCTGGGACAAGATGATCGACGAGTTCTACGGTCCCTTCCACAAGATGGTCGATTCGGCCATCACGACGCAGACCGCCAAGACGCGCGAAGTGCGCATTCTGGGCAACGATCCCAAGACGGGGCACATCGTGAAGGCGCGCATCGGCCGTTACGGCCCGATGGTCGAGATCGAAGGGAACGAAGGCGAGAAGGGACGCTTCGCGTCGCTCAAAAAGGGCCAGCTGATCGAGTCGATCACGCTCGAAGAGGCGCTGGAGCTTTTCGCCCTGCCCCGCGACCTGGGACAGCTGGACGGCGAGGAGCTGATGGTCGGCATCGGCAAGTACGGACCCTACGTGCGCTACGGAAAGTCGTTCGCGTCGCTGGCAAAGACCGACGACCCCTACACGATCGGCTACGACCGCGCCGTTGAGATCGTCCGCGCACACCAGGCGGCCGCGGCCGCGGCCAACACGCCGCTGAAGAGTTTCCCCGAAGATGCCGACATGCTCGTCAAGAACGGCCGCTACGGACCCTACATCGCCTACAAGGGCAAAAACTACCGCCTGCCGAAGGGAGCGAAGCCCGAGGAACTCACCCTCGACGACTGTCTGAAGATCGTCGCAGGATCGAAAAAGTAACCGCCCCGGACAAGAGGGGAAGGGTCTGGCCGCGAAACGGAAAACCGTACCGGGACTGCGAAACGACCCGCAAGAAAGCAAACACCGAAAACCGAACGATTGATGAAAAAACCGATTCTCGCCGCACTTGCGCTCTGCTACGCACTCGGAGCCGCGGCACAAACGCCCGACACGGCCGCCCCGGAAGGCTACCGTTTCACCGACGTCAAAATCCTGCCCGTCACCCCGGTCAAGGACCAGAGCCGCAGCGGAACCTGCTGGTGTTACTCGACCCTCTCGTTCCTCGAAAGCGAAATCCTCCGCGCCGGAGGTCCCGAACTGGACCTTTCGGAGATGTGGATCGTGCGCAACATCTACTTCGAAAAGGCCGTGAAATACGTCCGCCTGCACGGCTCGCTGAACCTCGCCGTCGGCGGACAGGCCCACGACGTGCTGCACGGCATCGAGGCGTACGGCATCGTCCCCGAGGAGGTCTATCCGGGACTGAACTACGGCTACGACAAACCCAATTTCGATGAGATCGACGCCGTGATCAAGGCCTACGCCGACGCGGTGATCAAGGCCGGCGGGAAGCGCAGCGACAGCCGCCTCACGACGGCCTGGCAGGCCGGGCTGAACGGCATCCTCGACGCTTATTTCGGCCCGATGCCCGGGAAGTTCACCTACCGGGGCAGGGAGTACACCCCGGCGTCGTTCGCCGCGTCGCTGCCGATCGACCTCGGCGACTACATCGAGTTCACCTCGTTCACCCACCACCCCTTCTACACGGAGTTCGCCATGGAGGTCCCCGACAACTGGAACTGGGACAAGGTATGGAACGTGCCCCTGGACGAGTTCATGCAGATCATCGACAACTCGCTGGAGAAGGGTTACACGATCTCCTGGGGAACCGACGTGAGCGAGAAGGGGTTCAGCCGCACCAAAGGTCTGGGCATCGTCCCTGAAGCCGACCTCGAAGGCATGCAGGGAACCGAAGCCGAGAAGTGGGGCAAACTCACCCAGAAGGAGAAGGACGAGGCGCTCTACAAGTTCGACAAACCCGGCAGGGAGCGCACCGTCACGCAGGAGCTTCGCCAGAAAGGCTACGACAACTACGAGACCACCGACGACCACGGCATGCAGATCGTGGGCACGGCCACCGACCAGAACGGAACGCCCTACTACAAGGTCAAGAACTCGTGGAACACGACAGGTCCCTACGACGGCTACTGGTATTTCTCGCGCCCGTTCGTCGCCTACAAGACGATGACCGTGCTGGTCAACAAAAACGCCGTTCCGAAGGCGATTCTCAAGAAAATCGGCGTCAAATAGACCGACGATCCCCGCAACGACAAAACAGCCCGGCTCCTGAGAGTGTGGGATTAAAGTGATGTAACGACTTGATTTATCGGGTCGTTACATTTTTGTATAGGGATAATAGGTAACGAAAAGGCAACGGTTTATTTTCAGCTTCTTGCGCTCAAATACCGCATTTCAAATAACCTACTGCAAGATACGAAAAATTTTTGGAATTGGCAAATCAAACAATGCATCGAAAACATTCTAAGATTCACCTCTTTATGATTTAAGTTCAAAAGCAAGAAGAAAGGGCCTCACGTAAAGTATAGGTTCTTGCGAATTTATGCCTCTTCCAGAACCTTCAATATATATGCCACGTTAATTTTGTCAAATACCAGTTAAGTCGGTATTTTTTCGTATATTGGATAATAATTATTTGGGCTGTTTATGAAACGATTTATTTATGTTTGCGCCTTTTTTCTATGCTTGTGTTCATGTTCCGAGAGCAAATACATAGCCGAAGAACTAGAACGCACGCAGGAAATAATTAACGATTACCCAGACAGTGCGTTACACTCCTTGCAAGCTATCGTCCCCGGCAGTATTCGCAAAAAATCGACTAAAGCACATTATGGGCTGCTTTATTCGCTGGCGTTGGATAAAACAGGACAAACCATAGATACCGATTCGATGCTCCGTCCTGCAGTAAACTATTTCATGCGCAAAGGCACGAACCGACAAAAGTTCCTTTCTTGGTATTGTCTGGGGCGCATGGAATACAGCACAAATAATTATCAGAAAGCAACCGAATCATATCTTAAAGCGTTGGAGTATCGGGATATAATAGATGATCCTTACCTAATCGGAGTATGTAACTTCGTGTTAGGAGAATTGAATTTGAAGCAGAATAATTATCAAAGGGCTTTGTTTTATTATCAAGAAGCCTACGAAAACTATCAGGCTGCAAATAAAACCAAACACCAAGTCAGCGCTAAAATTGCCATTGCCGCTGTTTACTACATGGAGAACGAAGACGACAACGCGCTCCGGGATTATCGAGAAGCATTGAATCTATCCGAACAATTCGGGTATAAGGATTTTCAGGTGTACTGCCTGCGTTGTTTAATCGGGATTCTTTCGAACAAAGGCGTAACCAACGAAACCAACGATTATGTAGGCCGTTTTCTCCAGTTGTCGGATGATTTATCGCCGAATGATTGCTGTGTTTTGGGGGAATATTATTTGCGTATCAATAAACCGGACAGCGCCGAATATTATTTGAACGCAGCGATTTCAGCCAATATTGGAGGGCCGCGCGAAAACGATGCGGCAGCTAAAATTCTCCTTGCCGAAGCCTATACGCTAAATGAGGATTACCGAGCGGCCTGCTATATGCAGAAGGAGTGTCTTGCTTTATGTGATTCGATACATTTAAGCTATATGAATAATTCTGCGGCTGAAACCGAACTGCGATATAAAGACGAACGCTTGGAATTTGAACGCTATCGCTCCAGTGTAAGACAAAATGTAATTTATATTATCGCTTTGGTTTCAGTCATAGCGATCTGCGGCATTATTTATATCTTCTACCGCAGAAATAAGATGCAGAAACAAAGAATCGAGGAATATCTGACGCTGATTGAAGAACTAAATAAGACCAAATTGCAAATACCCGATGCCGCAAAAATTAGTGAACTGCTTAATACGCGCTTTCAAGTCCTGAAAGAACTTGCAAAAACCTATTACGAGTTTGAAAATTCCCCGGCTCTTACCAAGAAAGTCAAAGGCATTTTATCCGAAAAGATTTTGGATAAAACGATAATATCGGATTTAGAGAATACCCTAAATCAACAATACGATAATGTGATTTCTAATTTCAAGTCCGAATATCCGAAAATCAAGCCATGTTTCGTGGAATTGCTATGCCTGCTCTATGCCGGATTTTCACCGCAACAGATAAGCGTTATTACCAATGAAACGCTAAAAACAATATACATGCGGAAGTTCCATTTGAAAAAGAAAATAATAGCTTCGCATATTACAACCAAAGATGTGATTCTCAATATTATTTCGTAAATATCAGATAATCAATATTTTTACCAGCAAAACTTGTTGACAATAAAGATTTGCTGGTAATTTGCTGATTTAGAGCATATTAGAGCAAGGCCCGAAAACTGAAAAATTTTCGGGCTTTTTGATGTGTATAATAGCCTGTATTTCAGGCAGGAATTCTCCTTGTTTGAAAAATTTTAGCGGCCCTTATTTTTTGGCTTGAGTTCAACTTATAAATGCAACTTTTTGGGTGCGGATAA
>UMLG01025793.1_pt1 | contig 12888 bp, 11 predicted proteins | sample 1966511 | NCBI WGS metagenome assembly UMLG01 (sample SAMEA4836195, study PRJEB28245) | human gut metagenome | biome: gut microbiome; material: fecal sample | place: Denmark | collected 2008
CGCATCTTTGTTTAAAGACTTAGGAGACAGTAAAATGCTGATATATTGTCTCGGGTTGTTAGTTGCACTATCTACCTTATTAAGTGGTTTAATATTAACAAATAAAAAAAAGGAGGAGAAATAAATGGAAGCTATATTTGTTCTATCAGCTATCGGATTACCATGTGTAATTTTTCTCATTTATTGCCTTACCCCTTCAGGCAGAAAATGGCTAAAAGCAAATCACATGATCTGAAAATTTGACTGTACGATCGGGCCGCAACGTATATACAATGTGGGCAAATCGACCGCAAAAAATTACCCCATCGACTGTACGATTCAGCTCCATCGTACGCGAAGAAATTTCCCCTTCACGTACGGGCAAAAAAAGAGGGAATCTTCCCAGACTCCCAATCTTCATTAACCTTAAATCTAATACCATGAAAAACACGATGCAAAGGTATGGTTTTTATGTTATGTAACATAACAATCACATGAAAAATCGTCTATATTTAACACTATTTCACAAAAACTATATCATTTTCATCTACTTTTCTCCCCCTTCATTCCCAGCTTTGGATGTAACCTTTTCCGGCCTGTCATGCAACTCCTTTTCTTCCTTCACCGCATTTTGCTTTTTTTCGGATTTCAAACTCTGAAAATCCAACAAAAAAGCCTACCTTTGCAGGAAGTTTACCAAGTTGGAAAGACAAAAACAAAACAAACCAAACTAAAGATAACTCTTTATGAAGAAACGATTCGCAAGACTCGCATTCTGCCTTTTCCTGCTGGGAGCTCTCCCCGCAGCGGCACAGACCATGAGTGACAGCCAGGTACTGGAGTATGTCAAACAGGGAATGCAGCAGGGAAAAGACCAGAAGCAGATCGCCATGGAGTTGGCACGCCGGGGCGTTACCGAAGAACAGGCACGCCGAGTACAGGAAATGTATCAGCAACAGTCCAAAGGAACCCTGGGCACCAGCAGTTCCACCTCACAGGACCGCATGAGACAGTCTTCCTCCGGAACAAGCAACTATTATTACCAGAACGGTTACCGCAAGAATACTAACCGCAACGCTGAACTGCAGCAGGAACGCCGCGAACAGATGGAGCAGGAATACCGTCAGCGCAAGAAAATGGAAGAAGAGCGCAAGAAGAATGAGTTCTCCCAGCGTGACCTTTCCAACAACCCCTACTCCATGGAATACAATATGAATACCAACCAGAACCGGGTGGTATCCATTCTGGGTGACTCTCTTTCATTATCTCCTTTCTATGAATATGATCCTGAGGATCAGGTATTCGGCCGTGACATCTTCAACACCGAAAATCTGACCTTCGAGCCCAATATGAATCTGGCCACTCCGTCCGACTACCGTCTCGGTCCGGGTGATGAAGTAATCATCGACATCTGGGGAGCCAGCCAGAACACCATTCGCGAAACCATTTCTCCGGACGGTTACATCAATATCCCCGATCTGGGCCTTGTCTTGCTGAACGGCATGAGCGTGTCCGAAGCGAAGACTATCCTAAAACAGGAACTCAGCAAGATTTATGCAGACTCCGGTAACAATATCCAGGTTTCCCTCGGCAATGTCCGCACCATCCAGATCAATGTGATGGGTGAAGTGCTACGCCCCGGAACCTATACGCTGTCCTCTTTTGCGACGGTATTCCACGCCCTTTACAGTGCCGGCGGAGTCAGCGATATCGGTAGTTTGCGTAACATCCACGTTGCACGCAACGGAAAGAACGTCGCTACGGTTGATGTCTACGAATTCATCATGCAAGGAAAGATTCAGGACGACATCCGCCTGCAGGAAGGAGATGTCATCATCGTTCCCCCGTATGAAGCCATCGTCAAGATCACCGGCAAGGTAAAACGCCCGATGCGCTACGAAATGAAATCCGACGAATCCATCGCAACCCTGCTTAAATACGCCGGAAACTTTGCCGCAGACGGCTACAAGAACAGCCTGCGCGTCATCCGTCAGGCAGGCCGCGAATACTCTGTAGCTACGGTAGATGCCAAAGACTTCACCCGTTTCCAGATGTGCGACGGCGATGAGGTGACAGCCGATCCCATCCTGGAACGTTTCACCAACCGTCTGGAAGTAAAAGGAGCCGTCTATCGCCCGGGTATTTATGAACTGAGCGGTTCACTGAACACCGTCAAGCAACTGGTTGAAAAAGCCGACGGTCTGCTGGGCGACGCCTTTACCAACCGCGCCGTTCTCTACCGCCAGCGCGAGAACCTCACCAGCGAAGTGCTTTCCGTAGACATCAAGGGCATTCTGGCAGGCAGCAGCCCCGACATTGCCCTGCGCAACAACGATGTACTCTATATCCCCAGTATCCACGACCTGAAAGATCTGGGCAGCATCCGCATTTATGGAGAAGTCACCCTGCCGGGAGAATACCCCTATGCGGACAATATGACGCTTGAAGACATCGTCATCACTGCAGGTGGTCTGAAAGAATCAGCCTCCCTTGTACGCGTAGACGTATCCCGCCGTATCCGCGACCCGAAGAGCACCACCGAGGCCCAGACTATCGGAGAAACCTTCTCGTTTGCCTTGAAAGACGGCTTTGTGGTTGACGGTGAGGCCGGATTTGTTCTCCAGCCATACGACCAGGTATTCGTACGCCGCAGTCCGGGTTACAGCGAACAGGCCAATGTGACCGTCAAGGGCGAAGTCCTTTACTCCGGCCAGTACACCCTGACCAGCAAGAATGAACGCCTGACCGACGTGATCAAGAAAGCCGGTGGTGTAACCCAGTTCGGTTACGTCCGCGGTGCGAAACTGACCCGTATCGCCAATGAAGAAGAAAAGAAGCGCATGCAGGACGTCTTGAACATGATGCAGAAAGAGCTGGGAGCCGGAATGACCGACTCACTCAAACTTGAACTCGACAGTATCTTTACTGTCGGGATTGACCTGGAAGCAGCTTTGGCCAAACCCGGAAGTGATGCAGACATTGTTTTAAGAAAGGGAGACATCATTACCGTACCGGAGTTCAACAACACCGTGAAGATCAACGGAGCCGTCATGATGCCGAATACCGTATCCTACATCGACGGCAAGAGCGTGAAATACTATCTCAGCCAGGCCGGAGGATACTCCAGCAATGCCAAGAAGAGCAAGAAGTTCATTATCTACATGAACGGTCAGGTGGCCGAGGTAAAAGGCAGCGGTAAGAAACAGATCGAACCCGGCTGCGAAATTGTAGTTCCGAATAAGCAGCGCAAAAATAATCTGGGTAATATCTTAGGCTATGCTACCTCTTTCGCCTCCTTAGCGACAATGGTTGCATCAATTGCCAACTTAGTAAAATAAAGTATTCTTACGATCCCTATCCTATTTCCCGTACTGATAATTCTTTCATTATCAATACGGGAAATTTTATTCATACGATTTTCCATCTCAAAGAGAAAAAATATCTTCTCTTCCATGCAGTATTTCCTATCCTTCTGCATTGTGAAGAAAATCCCTTGCAGAAGTGTATTTTAGCCACATTCCGCTTTGATGTCTCGAAAATAAAGCCTACATTTGCAAGTAAATACTATTCAATTTCGCGTTTACCTTTCTTCTCCGAATGGGACAGGTAACCGCGAAGCGTACCCAAGCGGGTACTAAATTTTCTAAACAGACCTAATTTATTCCTCACATGGCGAACATGTATTTAATTATTGCAGCCTTCATTACTGCAATAGTTCTCGGACGAATCATTATTCCGAACATTCTGATTATCTCTCTGCGCAAACGGCTCTTCGATGCGCCCGATGCCCGGAAGATCCATAAACGGCCCATTCCAAGACTGGGAGGTGTCACGTTCTTTCCCGTCATTCTCTGCACCACCTGCTTTTTCACTGCCTTGCGTATCTTGCTAGGATATCTCCCCGATCCACAGTTTACCGTGACCATGGTGACCGAGCTGCTTTTTCTTATTGCCGGGCTTACCCTATTATACGTCGTCGGTATAGCCGATGACCTTATGGGAGTAAGATATCGCAAGAAATTCTTTGTACAGATCATCTCTGCCGCATTCTTCCCATTGGCGGGACTCTATATCAACAATTTCTACGGACTTTTCGGGATCTATGAAATTTCCACCTTTGTAGGAATCCCCCTGACCATGTTGCTGGCCGTATTCATTACCAATGCTATCAACCTGATTGACGGTATCGACGGACTGGCCTCCAGCCTGAGTATGGTGGCCCTTACCATTCTGGGAGTCATCTTCATTCACAACCAGCAATGGATTTATGCCCTGCTGGCCTTTGTCTGTGTAGGCATCCTGATTCCCTTTTTCTCTTACAATGTATTTGGTAATGCTGACCGCGGACGCAAGATCTTTATGGGCGACACCGGAAGTCTGACACTGGGGTACATTCTCAGCTTCTTCGTCATCAAATACTGCATGTACACCGGAACCATTCCCACTGAAGAAACCCTGGGTTCTCCCCTGCTTGTTTCCTTCAGCGTCCTGCTTGTTCCTTCGCTCGATGTAGTGCGTGTGGTTCTTCGCCGGGCACGTAACGGTAAGCCGCTCTTCCTGCCCGACAAGACTCATATTCATCATAAATTTCTGGATATGGGATTCTCTCCACGTCAGGCACTCATTACTATTCAGCTGATGTCTGCCAGTCTTTGTGCATTTACTTTAGTTACAGTACATTCCGGATGGAATAATACATTGGTCTTTATCATTGATGTTGTTGTTTGGACAGGATTAAATGTATGGTTTGATATGGTGATAAAAAATAGGAAAAATAGAATCAACAAATAAATTTACAAAATGGCTAGATCTATCAAAACCAACTATATATTTAACCTGATCAATACAGTTTCAAGTTTTATATTCCCAGTTATTACCTTTCCTTATGCATCACGCATTATGCTGGCGGAAGGAATCGGATTAGTAAACTTTTATCAATCCATCATTCAATACATCTCTCTATTTACTTGCTTAGGAATCCCAATGTATGCAATCAGAGAGGTTGCCAAAGTCAGAGACAACCCACAGGAATGTTCCAGAATAACATTAGAAATCTTATTTCTACACCTGAGTCTAACTTTTCTAGGCTATCTTATTGTCTATATCCTTTGTCTCACAGTTACAGAGATACAGGCAAATATTCCCTTATTTTTAATATTAAGTTTAACACTTATATTAACGACTATAGGATGCGAGTGGTTTTATCAAGGGATTGAAGATTTTAAATACATCACCATCAGAGGGTTAATCGTAAAGATAGCTGCCGTTATTGTCTTATTTGCAATGGTAAAGACTAAAGAAGATATACTTTGGTATGGTGGGTATTGTGTTATAGGAGTCTTAGGAGGAAATATCTTCAATTTCATCAGATTAAGAAAATTTATTCATTTCACACACCTCAAAAATCTCCACCCACTCCGACATCTAAGACCTGCTCTTCATATCTTTCTACTAAATTTAATTGTAAGCCTTTATGTGAACCTTAACTCCGTTATGCTTGGTTTCTTAAAAGATTCTGAGAGTGTAGGCTTCTTTACAGCTGCAACCAGATTATCTCAAATGATTCTAGGGATAGCATCAGCCTTGGGTACTGTAATGCTACCTCGTCTGTCTCACCTTGTTGCAAACAAGGATATGAGTGAATTTAATCGTCTTGCTAAAAAGGCTGTCCAATTTATGTTTGCCATTACTCTACCTTTATCCATTGGCTGTTTTTTTATTGCTCCATATATCATCCCTATTTTTTGTGGAGAAACATACTATCCTGCCATTAATACTTTACGAATCATCTCACCTATAATCTTCTTTATCGGCCTTTCTGGAGTGTTAGGTATTCAAATTCTATATCCACAAGGGCAAGAAAACAAGGTTATTATCTGTACTGCTATTGGAGCTTTACTAAACTTAATATTAAATTTTATTACTATCCCATTATGGTCACATCTCGGGGCAGCAATATCAACCCTATGCGCAGAAACAGCTGTTACACTCAGTATGATGTACATAGGACGTAAATATATTCCCATCCATTGGAATAATAAAATATTTATTAATTATGTCATAGGATCAACAGTTATGCTTATATTAATAACTATTTTAACATTACTTCCAATGGGCATTTGGGAACATCTTATAAGCATATCTTTAGGAGGAGTTTTAATTTACATTCTATATTTGAGATTAAGCAAAGATGAACTATTTATTCAATTATCCAATTACATTAAACATTAATCATTATGTCCCAATATAATAAAATTTATGTAGTAGCTCCCTATGCACATGCCACAGGAGGTGTTGAGCTATCACATCAACTTGTAGACTTTTTAAGAAATAATAATCAGGATGCATATATAATATATACACAAGATGCTATAAATATTAAAACTAATGCAACCATAACAACAGAATATATTAATTATAACATCCAAGTAAGCAATAACATTGAGGATGATAGAAATAATATTCTAATCCTTCCTGAGATATATTTTGACTGGATATATATATATAAAAATATACAAGTCGGATGCTGGTGGATGTCCGTAGACAATCATTACACAGCATGCTCATTTTTCGACATTCTATCCTTTAAAAAAGGAATTATAAATAAACTTCGTTTTATTTTTAGCAGCTTCAAAAACATCATACAACACGATTATCATCCTTACCGCAATAGCATAAAAGATCTCAAATCTCAAGGACACCGAATAATGCATTTTTACCAATCACATTATGCCCAATTCCATTTATACCAACTAAATTTATCAAGAATATTCCCTTTATCCGATTATATCAATCTAGAATTCATCAATTATAAGCAACAAATTAAAAAAGAAAATATCATCCTATATAATCCAGCAAAAGGAGGAGACTTTGTTAGAGAATTAATAAATCTCATGCCTAATCATAAATTTATCCCCCTAAAGAATTTAACACGTATTCAGGTAAGAGAACTATTTACCAGAGCTAAATTATATATTGATTTTGGACATTTTCCAGGGAAAGATAGACTTCCAAGAGAAGCTATTGTTAATAATTGCTGCATAATTACTGGTAAAAAAGGGGCATCTCGCTTTTTCGAAGACATACCAATCCCAGAAACCTATAAATTCGATATAGAACACACCTCATTATCTTGCATAAAAAAAAGAATTATTAATATATTAGATCATTACGAATCATGCATTCAAGATTTCTTATACATGAAGAAGGAAATCTTATTGGAGAAAGATCAATTCCATAAAGAAATTAAAAATATTTTTATCTAAATTACCCTATGATTCCTAGAAAGATTCATTACGTTTGGCTCGGTAATGGGCCCAAGCCAACCTCTGTACAGGATTGTATTAATTCATGGAAAGAGAAAATGCCTAACTATGAAATTAAATGTTGGAATGAAAACAATTTCGATATACAATCCGTAACATGGGTAAAAGAAGCTATTCAAATGAAAAAATGGTCTTTAGCTTCTGATTATATAAGACATTATGCACTGTTTACAGAAGGAGGAATATATATGGATACAGACGTAAAAGTCTTCAAATCTTTTGATCCTTTTCTTCATTGGGATTTTTTCTCTTCTGTTGAATATCACCCTGAAATATTTCAAGAAAAAGGTATCAAACAAATAAATGTTAAAGGAGAAGCATTAAACGAAGGAGACACAATAGCTGGAATTGGAATATTAGCTGCATGTATCGCAGCTCAAAAAGGAAATCCATTTATAAAAGAATGTTTGGATTTTTTTGGGAACAGACATTTCATCAAAGAAGACGGAAGTTTATTCACTGATATTATCAACCCTGGGATTATGGCTACAATTGCAACACAATATGGTTTTCGCTATATTGATAAAGACCAACTGCTGGACAATAATATGATGATATACAACTCATCTGTTTTTGCTGGGAATCCAGCAACACGTAATAAAGAATCATATAGTATGCACTATTGTGACGGAAGTTGGAGAGAGAAAACAACCTATCAAACATTAAAATCTTTTGTACGTAGTTGGATAAAAAAACATCATTAAGCATAAATCATAACGCATATTTATTCTTGCAGTAAATGATATATAGACAGGGAAAATAATCGTTACTTATTATAGCGTTAATTATTATATTATAACCAATTTATTTCTCAGCCATTAATATTGATTATATCATGGATGTATCAATTATCATTGTAAATTATAATACAGAAAAACTGATAATAGATTGCATAAATAGTATTTATGAAAAAACAAAAGATGTAACCTTTGAAGTAATAGTAGTTGATAATGCATCAAAAAATGATACATCAAGACTCAAGTACGATAAAAGAATAATATATATTGAGTCTAAAAATAACTTAGGATTCGGGGGAGCCAATAACTTGGGTGTGAAATATGCTAAAGGAGAATACTTATTCTTCCTTAACCCTGATACATTACTTATAAATAACGCAATTTATATATTATATAATTATCTGCAAAATAATCCAGATGTAGGTATATGTGGTGGGAATTTATATGATATGAACAAGAATCCAGCGCATTCATACAGAATTATAGCTCCAGGCATTTTATCAGAAATTTATACATTAGTTTCAGGGATTCCTTTCAAATATTTTCTACATGAAGATTTCAATCCTACATCTAGTCCTATACGCGTAGCTTATGTAACGGGAGCAGATTTGTTAATCAGAGCTTCTGTCTTTAAAAAGGTAGGTGGCTTTGACAAACAATTCTTTATGTATTTTGAGGAAACTTACCTTTGTAAAGAGGTCAGTAAACTACAGTATAAAATATATAATATTCCACAAGCACAAATTATACATTACGAAGGAAAGAGTTTTGAATGGAAACAACAAAGAGAAGAAATGTATTTCGACAGTAGGAAAAAGTATATCACTTTAAAATGTGGAAAACTTTCTTATCATATCTGCAATTTCATTTATGCTATTACATGTTCCACAAGAATACTTTATTTCACACTAATGCGCAATAAGAAGAAAAAAAAATATTGGACTTACAAACTAAAACAACTATTATGAAAGTATTATATATAGGAGAATATTTTGAAAAACCTAGCACAGGTGGAGAACAAATGTATAAAAGAAATGTAGATCTTCTACAAGCTGCATTAGGCAATCAATTAAGCATATACAAAACATCTATAACCAATAAGGCCAAGACCTTTATAGATGCATTAATGGGATATATGAGAGGCTTAGATTCAAGATCTATGAGGCAAATAATAAAACAAATAAAAGTACAGCAATATGATATTATAATTCTTGGAAACTCTCAAATGGGAAAAGCAGCATTCCTCATAAAAAAAATATTACCTTCCATAAAAATATACACATTCTTTCATAATATAGAAGTACATTATATGCAAGAATGTTGCCGAGTTGAACCTTCCTTAAAGAATAAGTTCCTATTAAAAGTGACTAAATACAATGAAATTAGAACCTGTCTATATTCCGATAAATGCATAGTGCTAAATCAAAGAGATGCCAATTTATTGTATAGTTTATATCAAAAAAAAGCTGATTTAATTCTCCCAGCAACATTTAAAGACAAATACAATATAGAAAAAGCAAAAATTCAATACAATAAAAAAAATGATCGTTTAACTCTTTTATTTGTTGGGTATGCTTTTTTCCCAAACATAGAAGGTTTAAAACTTTTCATTAAGAATGTTCTTCCTAAACTACATAATTGCACATTACAAATCATAGGGAAACAGATGGATCAATATTTTCATTCGGAACAGAATATTGAAGTACATGGTTATGTAGAAGATTTAGAACAATACTATTATAACTCTGACATCGTAGTTCTTCCTATATATTCTGGTGGAGGAATGAAAACCAAAACAGGCGAGGCTATGATGTATGGATGTTCTATTGTCGGCACACAAGAAGCTTTTGAAGGTTATGATATTGATCATTCTAAAATTGGAGGACTATGTCAAACATACGAAGACATGATAGAAAGAATTAATGAACTGAATAATAATAGAACTTTATTAAATGAATGTAAAGAAAACGCACGTAAATTATTTCTACAGAAATATGCTTTCAATCATGGGATTACCATTTTAAAACAAATATTCTAAGATGACATTATTATATTTCCTAAATCTAATAATATATGTTTTTCTAGAATGCTATTGTCCCGTTTACTTGTCAAAAAAAATGGGCTTAGGAATAGTATCACCTATAACAATAGTAGCCTATTCTACCCTACCTATTATATTATTTAAGGCATTTATAGGACCTGCATTTCTATTAAATGACGGATTATTTAATAAATATTATAATTATGCAATTCTAATGACGAGTATAGCTTTATTAGGTAAGTTTTTCCTAATTAAATATAGCATTCTTTTTTTTAAAAGATACAAAATAACACGATCAATTGCTAATTCATTTTCTCCGCATTGGCATATAGCTCCCAAACGATTATTCATAGCTGCTACAATATTGTTGCTAATGGGTTTCTTTTGTTTCCTGTTAGTTGCAACACACTCTTACGGTGTAATAAATTGGATATTAGACCCTAGAACAGGATACCAACTACATAGAACAGGAGCTGGACAATTCTTTGCACTTGCTATTCTATTTTATTCTATAGCTTTCACTATATTCACTATATACATCAAAAAAGATATCAACGTCCTTTTTTGTATCTTAGGATTTATAATATTAGTATATTTTCTTGGTACAAAAGATGTTATTTTGAGTTTTGGAATTACCGGAATCGTAATATTATGGTTTCGGAAATCTAAATATTTTTACAAGACATTATACTTTGGTATTCCAGCTATCTTTCTATTAATGTTACTAAACTTCGGTAGTGCAAACCTAGAAGAAGTTGCATCATATTTTGATTATTACACAAATAGTGCAATGTATTATGAAGAATATTTCAATGGTGGAATCAATTTATTTCATGGGGAATTATTTTTAACATCTTTCTGGGAGGTCGTTCCAAGAGCATTATATCCAGAAAAGCCTTTTGTTTATGGTTTCCTTATAGTTAATGAACATTTCTTCCCAGGCATGGCAGAAGCTACGAATACACCAGCATTTGGGGGACCAGTAGGAGCATTTGCAGATTGGGGGATTATAGGTGTACTCACATCTTCTTTTTTGGACTACCATTTCGTATTTGAACTTTTTCTCTATTACTATTTATTTAAGAACTGTAATCTAGAACATATTAAAAAGAGTCCCTTTTTATTGTACTGCTTAATAATTCTTTTTGCTCCAGCCTTTATGAAATATATAGGCTTCCCACTCAATTTAATCCTCTGGATTTTTATTGTTAAAATCATAAGTATTTCAAATAGAATAATAATACGTTTTAATCATGCTACTACTTGATAATATAATATTCTCCTTACAACACGCAGGAGGTATATCTGTTGTTTGGAAAGAACATCTAACAAGACTATTAAAAGATACAACACTTTCTTCTATTGATAAATTATTCATAGAATATGATAATGCACAAAATAATATATTCCGTAAAGATTTAGAGATTCCCAAACCAAACATTATCAGCCGTTCTGATAGAGGCCTCTTTTTTAGAAGATATTTTTCTCCTACTCTATCATTCAATAAATATAATAATATAATTTTTCACTCGTCTTATTATAGGACACTTGACAAAGCAAAAAATATTACAACCATACATGACTTTACCTATGAATTTTACAGAAAAGGATTAAGTAAGAAAATTCATTCTTGGCAGAAAATACATGCAGCATTAAGCTCTGACCGAATTATATGCATATCCAATAACACTAAAGAAGATTTATTAAGATTGGTTCCTACTATTGATGAAAATAAAGTAGAGGTTGTATACAATGGAGTTGATGAGACTTTTCACCAACTCAAAGATCATAAAATACAACTCAAAGAGAACCCTTTTAGTAACGAAGAATATCTACTATATGTAGGAGATAGAACAGCTTTATATAAACAGTTTGATTTAGCCGTTAATACAGCACTTAAATTTAAACGCCCATTAGTCATCGTTGGAAAGCCATTAAATAAAATTGAATATGAAAAATTAAATAAAATTAGATATCAGGTTCTATCAGGCTTATCTTCTGAAAAACTTAATATATTATATAACAATGCTTTTTGCCTTCTATATCCTTCATTATATGAAGGTTTTGGATTACCTATTATAGAAGCCCAAAAAGCTGGCTGTCCTGTTATTGCTGGTGCCAACTCTTCAATACCTGAAATTATAGGTATTAATGGGCTAGCTTTAAAAGAACTAAATGTAAATACAATTATTGAGGTACTAAAAGCTTTAGAAAATACAAACTATAGAGATTTTATCATAAAAGAAGGCATTATGAATTCAGAAAGATTCTCATGGGACAAAACATATAAACAAACAATCAATATATATAAATCATTAATGTAAACAATGAAAATATCACTAATAACGGTAACATATAATAGTGAAAAAACCTTACAAAAAACTATTCAATCTGTATTAGCACAGAAGTTCATAAATTTAGAATATATTATTATTGACGGTCAATCTAAAGATAATACTGTATCAATTATAAAAGAATCAGAACCGCTTTTCAATAATAATCTAAAATGGATCTCAGAAAAAGATACTGGAATATATGATGCTATGAATAAAGGCATAAAAATGGCAACTGGAGATATTATTGGTATTCTCAATTCTGACGATTATTTCACATCTGATAATATTCTAGAAATTATTCATACAACTTTTGAAAAAAATCAATCTATTGATGCTATATATGGAGATATACATTATATAAATAATAATCCTAATCAAGTTTTAAGATATTATTCTTCAAAAATATTCAGACCACAACTTATGAAACTAGGATTCATGCCTGCTCATCCTTCTTTCTATGTAAAAAAACA
>UMLG01023477.1_pt1 | contig 12736 bp, 10 predicted proteins | sample 1966511 | NCBI WGS metagenome assembly UMLG01 (sample SAMEA4836195, study PRJEB28245) | human gut metagenome | biome: gut microbiome; material: fecal sample | place: Denmark | collected 2008
AGCATTTCTATGTCTTTCAACATTCTCGCATAGTCATAACACAATTTTTCTCGCCTCCCAATATTTATTTATGTATATTAAATTATGTACATTCGGACAACTTTATGATGATTTTATTGACATTAACAATGAAATGTTATAAAATATCTAAAGTCGTTTATAAACGAAGGAATGGAGTTTTAGAATGAAAAGAATTGTGTCAATACAAGATATTTCGTGTTTCGGTAAATGTTCGCTTACCGTTGCGCTTCCTATAATTTCCGCAATGGGTATAGAAGCTTGTCCCGTACCTACGGCGGTACTTTCAACGCATACAGGCGGATTTACAGGCTATACATATCGCGATTTAACGAACGATATTCCGTCTATCGCAGACCATTGGAAAAGCCTTGATTTAAAATTTGACGCAGTTGCAACAGGTTATTTAGGCTCATTTGAGCAGATAAAAATAGTTTCGGACTTTTTCGATAAATTCAAGACCGACGATAACCTTATAATTGTTGACCCCGTAATGGGTGACAAGGGGCATTTTTATGCCGGATTCACCGAAGATTTTGCTTTGGAAATGAAAAAACTTTGTTCAAAAGCCGACGTAATCGTGCCTAACCTTACCGAAGCGGCACAGCTGCTTGACGAGGACTATATCGACGGCGGATATAACGAAGAATATATAAAAAATCTGCTTATACGTCTTTCAAATCTCGGTTCAAAAATTGTCGTTCTTACAGGTGTAAGTTTTGACGATAATTCACAGGGCGTTATGTCCTACAACCGAGAAACAGGTGAATTTTCATCGTACTTTAACGAAAATATTCCCGGTTACTTCCACAGTACAGGCGATATTTTTTCAAGCACATTGTGCGGTGCATTGGTTAAAGGTTTTGATATGGGTAAGGCAGTTAAAATAGCCGTTGACTTCACTGTTGACTGTATCAAACATACCATAGGCAGTGAAAAAGAGCATTGGTACGCGGTTAAATTCGAGGAATGTATTCCCGATTTAATCGAAATGATAAAATAAAGCAATATAATAGGGACACTAAAATTTAGTGTCCCCTTTATTATATACTCATTTACACTTGTAATTAGCTATATTTGTATGTTATACTGATATTAACAAATATATTTTGAAAGGGAGTTTTTATATGAAAAAGGATTTTGTAAAAGGAATTGCAGTCGGCTGCGCATTGTCAATGGCAATCGGTGGTGCGTCCGCGCTTGCCGATACGTACAGAAAATTTCTTGAAGTGGCTTACACTGACATCAAAGTTGTCGTAAATGGAAAGCCGACAACACCGCGTGACAGTGACGGCACCCCTGTTAAGCCGTTTATCTCCAGCGGCACGACCTATCTGCCCGTAAGATCCATTTCAAACGCTCTGGGACAAAACGTTGATTGGGACAGTGACACAAGCACTATATATATCGGCGATAAATTAGAAACAGACAAAGTTAATATGGCAAAAATCGAGCCAGTTGAAGGTACCCATATTTTAAACAGTTCAAGTGCTACATTTCCCCTTAGACAAGTTACAATTGTTCCTGATAACCGTTTTGCTCCTTATAGTAGTACTTTATTTATTCTTGACGGCAAATATTCTTCTTTAGAAGGCTTATTTGCCGTACCTGATCGTGATAATGATGATGACATAAATGCTGTACAATTCATAAATGAAGATACCGATGAGGTGCTTGCAACAGTTTCAAATAAAAGACTCGAAAAAGCCGTAGATGTCAAAGTAAATCTTATAGGTGTTGATAAGCTTCGAGTTAAAGCCGGTCGTATTTCAGATGATAACAACTTTGAGTTTGGTTATAACGGTGGCTATTTATACAATCTCTACTTAACACCAATAACTCAAAAATAATTCAACCAAAAAGGACGCTGAAATCAGCGTCCTTTTGTATTCAATTTCTTTTGACATTTATCACAATAGCCGTATATTTCAAGTTTATGTCCCGTCACTGTAAAATTATCTATATGCGGTGAATGTACGGGGCATATATCGACGTAACGCATTTCCTTACAGCCAAGACATATTGCATAATGACGGTGTTCGCCGTTTATGAGTTCATAATAAAACTTATCACTGTCTTGAATTGTATGCTTACTAACTATACCCTTTTCACACAGCTTTTCCGCAATTCTGTAAACGGTCGAAAGCGACATTCCGTCAACCTTGTCATATATATTTTCAACCGTAAGAGGTGCGTCTGCGTCCGACAGTACCTGCATAACGCTTATACGCTGTTTTGTACATTTTAAACCTACTTTTGAAAGTATGCTGTTTATATCCTCCATACTCTCACCTTCTCCTTTTACTTGTACAAGCTATTATTACAATCAAGAATACAACACCCAAAAGCACAATCGTACCTCCCGGTCTGAGGTCAAGATAGTACGATATGAATAGTCCGGCAACAGTGAAAAATTCCGCAAACGCGATTGACCACCATATTGTCTGCTTATAGCTTTTCGCAATCATCATTGCCGCCGCAACAGGTATAACAAGAAGTGACGAAATCATAAGCGCGCCGACAATTCTTGACGCAACCGAAACCGTAACCGCCGTTAATAACATAAGTACAAGATTAATACCGCCGACAGGCACTCCCGCAAGCTTTGCCGCCTCTTCGTCAAACGTAACGAAGAACAATTCTTTATACAATAATATTGAAGTTATAATAACCGCTATGCCGAGTCCAATCGTTAAGTACAATTCAAAATCGGTTATTGCAACTATCGAGCCGAACAAAAAGCTGTTTATGTTGGTTGAGCCGTTGGTTATAAATCCCGACAACACCGCCGTAAGACCGATACCCGCCGACATAACAACCACCGTTGCAATTTCCGAATATTTGCCGAATGATTTTCTGAAAACCTCTATTCCGATAACCGCAAAAATCGAAAACATCACCGCACCCAAAATCGGATTAATTCCGAGCAAAAGTCCGAATGCGATACCTGCCAGCGCCGAATGTGACGTTGCGTCACCTATCGCCGAAAGTCTTTTAAGTACAATCGAAACGCCTATACACGGTGCAATCACCGCAATTATTGCCGCAACTACAAATGCTCTTTGCATAAATGCGTACTGAAAAATATTATCCATGATGATGCACCCTCTTTCCTGCAAATATTTCGTTTATCTGTTGCATTGTAAGGTCGTTTCGGCTTACAAATTCTCCGTTGCCGTGTTCGCAGAATATTAAAAGTTTGTCCGATACTCTGACAAGTTCCGGAGTATCGTGGTTTGTCATAATAATCGTCATTCCCTGTTTGTTGAGTTCGCTTATTATGTCCATAATCTGTCTTACCGACTTCGCATCAACTCCGACTGTCGGCTCGTCCATAAGCAACAGTTCAGGCTCTGAAATCAACGCTCTTGCAATAAATATCCTCTGTTGCTGACCACCCGACAAATTACCGATCAGTCGGTTTTCGTATCCCGACATTCCCACTTTTTCAAGCACTGTACTTAGTTTTTCGTAATCCTCTTTTCTGTAGCGTTTAAAAAGTCCGCGTCTGCTGTACAGATTTGCCATTACAACCTCTTTAACCGTTGCAGGGAAATCGCTGTTAAACGAATTTGCTTTTTGAGAAACATAACCGATTTTATAATTTTCTTTAAACTTCGATAAATCTTCTCCGAAAAGTGTTATTTTACCCTTGTTGTACGGCAAAATTTTTAAAATTATTTTTATCAGTGTACTTTTTCCCGCACCGTTTGCACCGATTATACCGAGAAAATCACCCTTATGTAATGTAAAATTCACATCACGCAATACAGATGTATCGGAATAATCAAAATACAAATTTTCAATTTTTAAAATTTCCTGTTCCATATTATCCTCAATCTTCCTTATTAATAAGCATAATCGAAAACGCCGTTATCAGCAATATACTGCTTACCAAAATAGCCTTTTCGCTGAATAATCTGACAGATACGTTACCCATAATCGCACCTATCGTAAATATTGCAATTATGCCGAAAAACAAAAATCCTTTTTCCATTGCGGGTTTGTCTTTTGTAAACCAATAATCACATATCGATTGCGTTGCCATACGCAAGTTACCTATGCACATTGTAGTCGCCATACCGTTGCCCTGTATCTTTCTGAAACTTTCAACCTGTGCACCGCACGCAAGCGATGTAAGACTGTTTGCAAGCAAATTCAGTTCCTGCGGTATAAACATTACGCCGAATAATATCACTGCCTCGCAAAATACAATTATCTGTCGCCAGTGAACGTGTTTTCTGTTTGTAAACTTTCTTCTCACAAATTCTGCCGCCGCAATACCAATCGCAAATGCCAAAACAGGACACACATATTGGAGTGCCTTGCTCCAATGCCCCATTGACAAATTAACACCGAACAAAAGTATGTTACCCGTCTGCGCATTTGCAAAAACTTCACCTCTGCAAAGATAACTGTATGCGTCCATAAATCCACCGGACAATGTGAGCAGTATCATAATCGGAAGTGATTCTGAAATCTGTTTTGATGCTTTCATTTTAAATCCCCTTCTTTAGTTCCTCAAGATTTGCTTTCATAACCGTTACATAGTCACGACTTTCGCTGTCACCCTCAAAAGTATAAAGCGGAAGTGCCTGAATATCAGCCTCATTCGCAACCGCCTGTGCCATTTTGTCACCCTCAAGCGGATCATAGAAAATACAGCTTATGCCCTCGCTCTTTATTTGGTCAACCACCTTTGCCATTTGTGACGGTGACGGATCACTGTCACCTGTAACCCCCTCAAGCGCAACTTGTTTCATACCGTAATCGTTGCAAAGATAGCTGTACGCACCGTGTGTTACAAATATCGTCTTACCGTCAAGTTCGGCATTTTTGTACTCGGTGTCTACCTCATCAATTTGAGTTAGATAACTGTCAAGTCTGTTTATATAGTTCTGTGCATTTTTGCTGTCCACCTCTGACAACACGTTGCATATTGCCTGCATTTGCAATTTTGCATTCTGCGGACTAAGCCAAATATGCGGATCGTTTCCGTCTGTCGGTATCTGTTCCGATGTGCATATAACTTTTACGTTCTGCGGAAGTGTTTCGATTATTTTGTCCGCCCAGCTTTCCATTCCGACGCCGTTATATATAAATATGTCAGCCTCCGAAAGTTTCGCCATATCAGACGCAGTCGGCTCAAAATCGTGCGGCTCTGTTCCTGTCGGTACTATGTTTGTTAGATCTATATCGTCACCTCCGATTGTTTTCGTAAAGTCATACATTGCATAAAATGATGTGTATACCTTTGGTTTGCCGCTGTTTTCAGCGTTTTTTTGACACGATGTCAATGCCAAAACAAGTATAAGCATTAGTGGTATCAGCTTTATAATTTTTTTCATATTTTTATTTCCTTTCGTTGTTGTTTTGATGTAATAATCGCACATACGGGACGTCGTGGGTGTCGTCCCCTACGAATTTATCTATTATCTATACTTGCCACCCCTCAGTCGTTTCACGACAGCTCCCCTCAAGTGGCGCCTTTTATGCCTCTCCTTGAGGAGAGGTGGCACGCAGTGACGGAGTGGTGGCAAACTATTTCGCGTCATACCAGCTATGTCCTGTTGACATATCCACTTTAAGAGGAACATTAAGTTCCATTGCACTCTGCATTTCTTCGCTCAAAATTTGTTTAACCTTATCCACTTCGTCCTTATGTGCCTCAACGATAAGTTCGTCATGTACCTGCAATATAAGCTTTGACTTCAATCCCTCATTTATAAGTCTATTATCAACTCTCACCATTGCAAGCTTTATAATATCCGCCGCCGTACCTTGTATCGGTGTATTCAGTGCAACACGTTCGCCGAACTGACGTATATTATAATTCGGTGACTTCAATTCAGGGATATAACGTATTCTGTTAAGCATAGTTTTAACATAGCCGTCCTTTTTCGCCTGTTCCTTTATGCTCTCCATATAATTTCTTACGCCGTGATACTTTTCAAGATAGCTTTCAATATATGCCTTAGCCTCTTTAACCGATATATGCAAATCCTGTGCCAGTGAAAATTCACCTATGCCGTACACAATACCGAAGTTTACCGCCTTTGCACTTGAACGCTGTTCCTTTGTAACATCCTCAAGCGGTATACCAAGCACCTGTGATGCGGTAACTGCGTGAATATCCTCATTATTTCTAAACGCATTTATCATTGTTTCATCATTTGCGATATGCGCAAGCACTCTAAGCTCAATCTGTGAATAGTCTGCATCCACAAGTACATAACCCTCTTTCGCAACAAACATTTTCCTGATTTCTCTGCCAAGCTCCGTACGAGTCGGAATGTTCTGCAAATTCGGTTCTGTTGATGAAAGTCTGCCGGTAACGGTCACTGTCTGCGTAAACACTGAATGTATGCGGTGCGTATTCGGATTTACAACAGCCCGCAAACCGTCACAATATGTGCTTTTCAGCTTTGCAAGCTGACGGTATTCCATAATAAAATTAACTATAGGGTGCTTATCTCTGAGCTTTTCAAGCACATCTGCATTTGTCGCATATCCGGTCTTTGTTTTCTTTACAGGCTTTAATTCAAGTTTTTCAAAAAGAATTACACCAAGCTGTTTCGGTGAATTAATATTAAATTCTTCACCGGCAAGCATATATATTTCATTTGTAAGCGCATCAATCTTTTCACCAAGTTTATCGGCAAATTCCTTTAATTGATGGTCGTCTACGAGAAATCCGTTTATTTCAAGGTGTGCAAGCACCGTAACAAGCGGTAATTCCACCTCTTGATACAGCTTTTCCTGTCCGTTTTCCTTTATCTTATCGCCTATACGCTCATTAAGCACACCGAGTGCAACTGCACATTTTGCAAGGTATTCGCTCCTGTCGGTTTCCACATCGTCAAGTAATGACAACTGCTTGACTTCAGGCTTTTCTATAACCGTGCCGAAATATTCGCTTGCCAATTTTTCTATTGTGTATTCATTTTTTGCAGGATCTACAAGGTATGCGGCGATTGCGGTATCATCTGCTATATTTTTTATGTCAATTCTGCCGTTTAATTTAACGATAGCCTCTTTGACGTCAAACATAACCTTTGCTATGCTGTCATCTTCAAGCAACTCTTTTATATCGTCTTGCTCATTTAATACTACCGCATTATTCCCCGCTCCGACTGCCGCCGATGAAATATTATCACCGTCAAAGTCAAGCACAACGGTTACTTTATCACCGCTAATCATATTCTTATCCCCGACTTGATAAGAAAAATCTTTAAAAATATCCTCGTTTTCCTTTACATTATCCCCGCCTGACAAATCAAGCTTCTTTATAATACTGTTAAGTTCAAGTCGCTTTAATATTTCGTAAAGCTCTCCGTTGTTTTCAAAACCGTCAAATACACATTCCTCCGCATTAAATTCAATCGGTGTATTTCTGTTGATAGTCGCAAGCTCCTTTGACATAAACGCCATTTTCCTGCCGTCTTTCATCTTTTGGAGCATAGCACCCTTTAGACCTATGCCGTCAATATTTTCATATATATATTCAATGCTGTGATGTTTCTCAATAAGGCTCATAGCCGTTTTTTCGCCGACCCCCTTAACACCGGGAATGTTATCGGACGGATCGCCCATAAGTGCCTTTACGTCAATAAATTCAGTCGGTGTGACGCGGTACTTTTCCTTAACCGCCTTGTCATCATAAATAATCGTTTCATTATATCCCGACTTTGTAACCGTCAAAATGACCTTTGTTTTGTCACTCGCAAGCTGTAAATCGTCTTTATCGCCCGTTGCAATGAAACAGCTTATTTCACTTTCTTCACAAAGTCTTGCAACTGTTCCGATTATATCATCAGCCTCGTAACCTTCTTTTTCAAGGATTGTTACGCCCATTGCACGAAGTACGTCCTTTGCAAGAGGCATTTGTGCGGCAAGTCCCTCGGGCATTGGCTTACGCTGTGCCTTATATCCCTCGTACTGCTTATGACGAAATGTCGGTGCTTTCACGTCAAAAGCCGCACAAATATAATCCGGTTCCTGCTCCTTTATCAGTTTCAATAATATATTAAGAAAACCGTATATCGCATTTGTCGGAGTACCGTCCTTTGCGGACAAATAACGCACACCGTAAAACGCACGGTTTAAAATACTGTTTGAATCAAGTATAAGTAACTTCTTCATATAAAATCCTTTCTACTTTATAATATCTTTGCGTGTATATTTTGTTGCAAATAATTCGCATTTATACATATTCTAACCTTATTATCTCTATTTGTCAATACCTGTTCACACTTTGTTCATAAAATAAGTCATTTCTATTTACATTTAATTCATACCAGTGTCAAAAGTGTACTGTATCATATAACCATAGTCAAAGAAAAGCTATAAAGAGTATGAATTTAGATTGTTTTGATAATAATGATATAAGGAGGATGACGACCATGAAGAAATACCCTTATACAGAATCAACTGACTTGATTATTTACGACCAAAAGCCAAAGAAAGAGAAAAAACAAAAAGTATGGCTAACAGCTGTCTGTTCAGCTCTTGCAGCAAGCATATTTACAGCAGGTGTATTCGGAACAGGAATGTACTTTATGCAAAAGAATATGAACAATAACACTCAAAGCGCGGCAGTTGCAAGTGAAACAACACAATCGGATGATTCATCATCTTCGGATTCAGCTCAACTTGCAGCATACAAAAACGGTAAGAAAGTTCTTACAATTCCCGAAATTGCAGAACAAGTCGGACCAAGCGTTGTCGGTGTTATAAACAAGACTACAGTTCAACCGCAAAAATATTACGATCCGTTCAGCGGAAGATATTATTATTCAAGCGGCGACGGAAGCACAGACGGTCAAACCGTTGAACAAGGCAGCGGTTCGGGAATTATTTTCCAAGACGACGGTTACATCGTAACAAATCAGCACGTTATTGACGGTGCTTCGGAAATATCGGTAATACTTAATACAGGCGATGAATTCACCGCAAAACTTGTAGGTCAGGATACAAAAACAGACCTTGCGGTTTTGAAAATAGATCCGGGTTCAACAAAACTTACAGCCGCAACACTCGGTGACTCGACAACAGTTCAAGTCGGTGAAACGGCAGTTGCAATCGGTAACCCGATGGGACAGGAATTTTCCGGTTCAGTTACGGCAGGTATAATCAGTGCCGTAAACAGAACAATGAATATAGATAACAGAACTTATAACCTATTGCAGACAGATGCCGCTATTAACTCAGGTAACTCGGGCGGTGCTTTAATCAACCAATACGGTGAGGTTATAGGTATTAACTCAGTTAAATTATCAACCACAGGCGTTGAAGGCATGGGATTTGCTATCGCAATATCAGAGGCAAAACCAATCATTGACGACTTGATGGCATCAGGATATGTGACAGGCAGACCGCTTGTCGGAATCGGTATTAAAGATACAGGCTACGGTTTGTTTATCGGAAGTGTTTCCGAGGGCAGCGGAGCGGCAGAGGCCGGACTTAAAGTCAACGATATGATTCTTGAAGTTGACGGTCAAAAGGTCTCATCTACCGAGGAGGTCAACGAAATCCGTGATAAGAAAAAAGCGGGCGATTATTTGACCTTTAAGATTTTAAGAGACGGCGAAACTATGGAAGTACAGGTTCGCTTGATGGAAGACTCGGCAGATAAAACTAAATAAGCTATCCAGTTTTAATTGATAGACTGTGTAAAAACAGTCGATACCATCCTTTTTTTCATATGCCCTTGCCTTCCCCAAAGGCAAGGGTCCCCCCAAAAGTTACAAATATCTTTGATATTTGTTTCATATATATTACATCTTTTATAGTTGTGATAACTCCCCCATTTAAAACATTTACTCCCCCCAATATGTATATGTTTTTGACACCGCCGATACGGCGGTGTTTTTTTTGTGCGTTTTTATATTTCGTAGGGGCGATCATCGGTCGCCCATTGCCTATTTTTCTATAGGCCCCCTCAGTCGGCATTGCCGACAGTTCCCCTCAATGGGAGCCTTACAAATTGTCTCTCCTTGAGGAGAGGTGGCACGCAGTGACGGAGTGGTGGCAAACCTCGACGTCCCTTTTCCCATACAACAAATCCGTAAGGGCGACCAATGGTCGCCCCTACGAAACACTTGCCGTATTGCAATACAAAACCACACAAAAAGGCGGCCAACGGCCGCCCTACGAAATATTTATTATATAGCAAAAGGCGATCAATGACCGCCCTTTCTCATTTCAGCAATTTTCTTTTTCAGCACATCATATGCCGTATTCGGTTCATCTGCTTCAAGCACTGCCTTTTCCATAGGACACATACCTGTTTTATCACGATTTATAATATACTCAACCAAATTACCGTAATATGACTTAACCTTATATTTTTCAAAAACATCAAGTGCATGAGAGCTTATAATATCGGCATAAACCTCTTTTACTCCGCCTTTTACCATAAGTAAAGCCGCCGCTTTACCGACAACTTTATCGGCAACAAACGAATTTTTTATAACATCATTTCCACCGTCAAGAATTTCCAAAAGCGGTGCAACACCGTGTTTCGTTGAAGTATAAACATCATTTTCGCCTACTATCACAATAGAAAAATTATTTTTATGCAACTGTTCCTTTGCAGATTCTAAAATGTCTGTCAATGTAACCGCTCCTTTCAAGTGCATATACAACAGGCGGAATTATCAAAACTTGAATTATAATTCCAGGTACACCGCTGACTGTTGCGGTAACTGCCGCAATAGGTCCGCCGCACTGTATACCCATAAGATTTACCGCAACAAACAATGAAATTGCATACACAATTCTACCGCAAAGCATTGCAGTTAAAAGTGAAATATATGTACCCATTTTCTTCTTATTAAACTTAAATGTATTATACATCAAACCACTTACCAATCCGTATACCGCAAGCTCAATCATCATAAACGGCAATCTGCCTACTGCCGGCATACCCGTCAAAACAGAGCTTATAATCGGTGAAAACAATCCTACAAAAAATCCAAACACAGGTCCTAAAACAAATCCTCCGAGTAATACAGGTATGTGCATAGGCAAAAATACTTGACCCGGTTGTGGTACTCCCGTTAAATGAAATGCCATAGGCAATACAAGTGCCAATGCGATAAGCAGTCCTCCGACCGTTATTTTCTTTACATTTTTCTTCATTCTAATCTCTCCCTTCTTTTAACTTGCATATTATATCAAATATTATATGCAATGTCAAAATACAAAGCAAAAAATAAACGATTTCAAGCAAAATTTTGAAACATTTTATATTGTGCTATGGTATAATGATATTAATAAAACAGACGGAGATTAGAATTATGATTATTTACGATATGAAAACAGAGGATTTAATAAATCCAATCGGAATTGATGAAAAGAAACCGCGATTTTCTTGGAAACTGCAATCGAAAATCAGCGGTACTGTTCAAACCGCTTACAGAATTATTGTTCGCTCCGACAATGATACGGTTTGGGACAGCGGTAAAGTTACGTCTGACCGCTCAATCTGCATTGAATACGACGGTCGGTCTTTATCGGCTATGACAAAGTATTCTTGGCAAGTAAGCGTATGGGATGAACAAGGCAATGAATACACAAGCGATACTGCCGATTTTGAAACAGGCTTAATGAATAATGAATTTAATGCCGATTGGATTGGCAGTCCGCAAGAAACCGTCAACACATATGCCGTTGATAACTATAAAATTTCTTGTACTTTCAAGTCGGACAATCTCGGCTTGGTTTCGAACGCAAGAAATAAAGATAACTATGTCCTATTTAACATCTGCAAAGACAGCGTTTCTGTTTACGAAATATCCGACAATGCTTGGAATGACAATGTTCCTTATAAAAAATTACTCGGTACATTCCACGTTACCGAACATTCCGACAGCCTTGAATTATCGGTAAACAAAACAAATGTACTTCTTTATCTGAACGGTCAAAAAGTAATTGATGAAGATATTCTTCCGAAAAATATCATAAATCAGCCACGCAAGGCATTTTTAATGTCTGTCGGCTTTAATCAGCTAAACAGCGTTGCCGAAATCAGCCACTTAAAAATCGAAACAAGCAATCTTGTTTTGCAAGAGGATAATTTTGAAAACGGCTTACTTTCGGCACTCGGCACATACGAAAACGGAAAACTCACAATCAACAACGCATTTGAAATTGTCAATCCCGTACCGTCTGTAAATCTCCGCAAACGTTTCAATATAGAAAAAACAATCAAATCGGCACGTCTTTATGCGTCTGCGCAAGGTTTTTACAATGCCTGCATAAACGGCGAAAAAGTCAGTGACGATTTTTACAATCCCGGTTTTACCGACTACAGACTAAGAATTCAATACCAAACTTTTGACGTTACCGATATGCTTGCAGACGGTAAAAATGTCATAAGTGCAGTTCTTGGAAGAGGACATTATTCGGGCTTTTGCGGTTACAGCGGTGCTATGATATACGGCAAAGAGAGTTCATTTATTGCTATGCTGAATATTGTCTACACTGACGGAACAAGCGTGGTTATCAAAACAGACAGTTCTTGGGAGTTTACTGATAAAGCACCGATAAGCGACTGTGATTATTTTGACGGTGAAAACTATGACGCAAGGCTTGAATACAATCCCCTTGCGGACGATAAACGCTGGGTTAAATGCAGTATCAAACAACAACCTAAAAAGCCTGTCCCGACAGACGGCACACTATCCGATACTGATTTTAAATTAACCGCCCAAAA
>UMLG01036712.1_pt1 | contig 12652 bp, 7 predicted proteins | sample 1966511 | NCBI WGS metagenome assembly UMLG01 (sample SAMEA4836195, study PRJEB28245) | human gut metagenome | biome: gut microbiome; material: fecal sample | place: Denmark | collected 2008
CTCCGGGCAAGACGGAGATGTGGTATGTGGTGGACGGAGCACCGGGAGCTTATCTGTTGGATGGGTTCAGCCGGCAGGTGACAGCGGACGAATATGCGGCGCGCGTGGCCGACCAGACTCTGCCCGAAGTGCTCCGGCGCTATGACGTGCGTCCGGGCGACGTATATTATTTGCCGGCCGGGCGGGTACATAGTATCGGTACGGGTTGTTTTATCTGCGAGATACAGCAAAGCAGCGACGTGACCTATCGGATTTATGATTTCGGACGAGTGGACAGCGAAGGGCGGCCGCGCCAGCTTCATGTGGAAGAAGCCAAGGAGGCGATAGACTACACCGTGACGGAGCCGGAGACGCGTCGCGAAATAGAGGCCAATGTGCCGGCCGAACTGGTAAGAAGTCCGTTTTTCACGACTAGTGCTTACCGGTTGACCGACCCGATGACGTGCGATTACGCCGATTTGGACAGTTTTGTCATTTTGATTTGTACGAAAGGAGCTTGCCGGGTGTCCTGCGGTGAAGAAGAAGTGAAGCTCACGGCCGGGCATACGCTTTTGGTGTCGGCCGAAGCGGAGAATGTGACGCTTGCGCCTGAAGGCGAGACTACGATATTGGAATCATACGTGTAATTCAAAACCATTTCTATCTTATATGAATAAAATCAGCATGAAAATTTTCACAGTGTGGGCCGTGGCCGCCATGTGGTTCGCTACATCTTGTACCTCTTATAAGACCGTACCTTATATGATCAACAGTGCGGAGGTCGACCTCGATTCGAGTGCCGTGCTTTATGAGGCGCGTGTCATGCCTAAGGACGAACTGACCATCACGGTGAATTGTCCGGAAGACGCCGAAGCGGTCATCCCTTTTAACCTGACGGCTACACCGGCTGTGGGACAGGGACGTGGGACGTTGACCTCGCAGCCTACTTTGCAGACTTTTCTGGTGACGAACGAAGGTACCATCAACTATCCGGTTCTCGGCACATTGAAAGTGGGAGGGATGACGGTGAACCAGGTGGAAGACCTGATTGCTTCCAAAATCGAGGGTACTTATCTGAAGACCCGGCCGGTGGTGACGGTGCGTTTGAGCAATTATAAGATTTCGGTGTTGGGCGAAGTGACCAGCCCGGGTACTTACACCGTGCCTTCCGAGAAGGTTTCGATTTACGGGGCTTTGGCCTTGGCCAAGGACATGACCGTTTACGGACGTCGCGACAATGTGAAACTCATCCGTGAGGACGCTACGGGAAAGAAGACAATTCATGAGTTGGACCTGAACGATGCCAATATCATCAAGTCGCCATATTTTTACTTGCAGCAGAACGACGTGCTGTATGTGACGCCCAACAAGACGAAGGCCAAGAACTCAGATATCGGTTCGAGCACGAGCTATTGGGTAAGCTCTATCAGTATCCTGGTGTCTATCGCTTCGTTGGTGACCAACATCCTGCGATAGCCCTGTGTAGGGATAAAATCCGGACACCCTAAAGTCCGTTTTTTAATCGGTGCAGAACCGTAAATCAATCTGCGCCAAACGGAAAATCAATCTCAGGCGAACGATTTTCCGTTTGGCGCAGATTGTTTTTTCTTTTTAAGCAGGTTGCTTACCTGTTTGTTATCAGGCATTTCCATTTCTTGTTTTTTTTTGATTTTTCGTATGTTGGTACTTGATTTTTTTATAACTTTGCAACATTCACACTAAACACTATAACATTATTTGAATTATTATGAGAAAAGTAGCATTGATTACCGGTATCACGGGGCAGGACGGCTCCTATTTGGCCGAGTTTCTGATTGAAAAGGGATATGAAGTGCATGGCATCATGCGCCGTTCTTCTTCCTTTAACACCGCACGTATCGAACATCTGTATCTGGACGAATGGGTGCGCGACATGAAGAAGAGCCGTCTGGTGAACCTGCATTGGGGCGACATGACGGACAGCAGTTCGCTGATTCGGATTATCAGCGACATCCATCCCACGGAAATCTATAACCTGGCTGCACAGAGCCACGTGAAAGTGTCGTTCGACGTGCCGGAATACACGGCCGAGGCTGATGCCGTGGGCACGCTCCGCCTCTTGGAGGCCGTGCGTATCTGCGGGTTGGAGAAGACTTGCCGCATTTATCAGGCTTCCACGTCCGAACTGTTCGGCAAGGTGCAGGAAGTGCCGCAACGGGAGACCACGCCTTTCTATCCGCGTTCGCCCTACGGCGTGGCCAAGCAATACGGTTTCTGGATAACGAAAAACTATCGTGAGAGCTACGGCATGTTTGCCGTGAACGGAATCTTGTTCAATCACGAGAGCGAACGCCGTGGCGAGACTTTCGTGACGCGTAAGATTACGTTGGCGGCCGCCCGTATCGTACAGGGTTTCCAGGACAAACTGTATTTGGGTAATCTGGATGCGCGCCGCGACTGGGGGTATGCCAAAGATTATGTGGAGTGCATGTGGCTGATTTTGCAGCATGAGACGCCGGAAGATTTCGTCATCGCCACGGGCGAAATGCACACTGTGCGCGAGTTCTGTACGCTGGCATTCCAGAACTTGGGCGTGGAACTGAAATGGGAAGGCAGCGGCGTGGACGAAAAAGGTATCGACGCGGCTACGGGCAATGTGCTCGTGGAAGTCGACCCGAAATATTTCCGTCCGTGCGAGGTGGAACAGCTCCTCGGCGACCCGACGAAGGCCAAGACCCTTTTGGGCTGGAATCCCACGAAGACGACATTCCCCGAACTGGTGCGTATCATGGTGGAGCATGACATGAAATTCGTGAAGAAACTGCACCTGAAAGCCCAGTTGGATAAAGAATAAGACGGCTATGTTGGATAAGAATGCTAAGATATATGTGGCGGGACATCACGGATTGGTGGGTTCCGCCATTTGGAATAACCTGATGCAGCGGGGGTACACGAATCTGGTAGGCCGTTCGCACCGGGAATTGGATTTGTTGGACGGCGCGGCTGTGAAGGCTTTTTTCGACGAAGAACAGCCGGACGCCGTGGTGTTGGCCGCTGCCCACGTGGGAGGCATCATGGCCAATTTGCAGTATCGTGCGGATTTCATCTACCAGAACTTGCAGATACAGCAGAACGTCATCGGCGAGAGTTTCCGCCACGGGGTGAAGAAGTTGCTCTTTTTGGGCAGTACGTGCATTTATCCGCGCGAGGCTCCGCAGCCGATGAAAGAAGAGGTATTGCTCACGTCTCCGTTGGAATATACCAACGAGCCGTATGCCATCGCCAAGATAGCGGGGCTGAAGATGTGCGAGAGTTTCAACCTGCAATACGGTACGAACTACATCGCCGTGATGCCGACAAACCTTTACGGGCCGAACGACAATTTCCATTTGGAGAACAGTCATGTGTTGCCGGCCATGATTCGTAAGATTCATTTGGCCAAGTGCCTGAACGAAGGGGACTGGGAGGCTGTGCGCAAGGATATCGGTCTGCGTCCCGTGAGCGTGGTGTGCGATGGCGTGAAGCGGGTGGTGGACGCTGCTTCTGCCGAAGCGGACATCCTCGACGTGTTGGCGCATTACGGCATCACGCCGGAGGCCGTGACGTTGTGGGGTACCGGCAAACCGTTGCGCGAATTCCTTTGGAGCGAAGAGATGGCGGATGCCAGTGTGCACGTGCTGTTGAACGTGGATTTCAAGGACACGTATGCGCTGGGCGAACGGGACATCCGCAACTGCCACATCAACGTGGGGACGGGCAAGGAGCTGTCCATCCGCGAAGTGGCCGAGAAGATTATGGCCGAAATCGGTTTCAAGGGCGAGTTGCGTTGGGATGCCTCCAAGCCGGACGGTACGATGCGCAAGTTGACGGACGTGACGAAGCTCCACCGTCTCGGCTGGCACCACATGGTGGAGATAGACGAAGGGGTGCACCGTTTGTATGAATGGTATCTGAAAGGCATCTGTATCAATCATCAGGGACACTAATATATATAATAAGGTATAGGATATGAAAAAGTTGTTGTCGCTTCCGCCGAATTTGGTGGCATGCTTCCATGAGATAGAGCGGGCCGACCGGAAAGAGTGGTTTTGTACGTCGGATCCCATCGGGCATAAGTTAGGTTCGGGGGGAGGAACGGCATGGCTGTTGCAGGCCTGCAAGGCGTCCGAGACGGACGAAGGAGAAACATTTGCGGCGTGGCTGTCGCGTGAGAAACGCATCCTGCTGCATGCCGGAGGGCAGAGCCGGCGTTTGCCTGCCTACGCACCTTCAGGGAAAATACTGACTCCGGTACCGGTGTTCCGGTGGAAGCGGGGACAACGCTTGGACCAGAATCTGTTGTCGCTGCAATTACCCCTTTACGAGCAGATTATGGAGCGTGCGCCGCAGTCGTTGCATACGTTGATAGCCAGTGGCGACGTGTATATCCGTACCGACCGGCCTTTGCAGGACATCCCCGAGGCCGACGTGGTGTGCTACGGGCTGTGGGTAGACCCGAGCCTGGCTCAAAACCATGGGGTATTCGTATCGGATCGCCGGTCGCCGGAGAAGTTGGCTTTCATGTTGCAGAAACCCAGTGTGGCCGAGTTGGGTGCACTGATGAGCAAGCATTTGTTCTTGATGGACATCGGGATTTGGTTGCTGAGCGACCGGGCGGTAGAACTGATGGTGAAGCGTTCTTATCGTGACGGCCGGTTGTCATTTTACGACATGTACTCTGAGTTCGGCCTGGCATTGGGTGACCGCCCTACGCTGGACGATCCGGAACTGAACAGCCTGACGGTGGCCATCTTGCCTTTGGAAGGCGGGAGTTTTTACCATTACGGGACGAGCCGCGAGATGATTTCTTCCACGCTGGCCGTGCAGAACATCGTGACGGACCAACGGGAAATCATGCACCGCAAGGCTAAACCCCATCCGGCCATGTTCGTGCAGAATGCCGAAGTGGAAGTGACGTTGGGGGCCGCTAACTCGGAACTTTGGATAGAGAACAGCTTCGTGGGGCGCGACTGGACATTGGCATGCCGCAACATCATTACGGGGGTGCCTGAAAACCGTTGGCCGCTGAAGTTGGCCGATGGTTTGTGCATCGATGTGGTGCCGGTAGGCGAGGAGGCTTTTGCCGCCCGTCCTTACGGTTTCAACGATGCCTTCAAGGGTGGCCTGTCGGATGGGGCGGTCCTGTATCAGGGCATGCCCGTGACGGAGTGGCTGGCCGAGCACGGCCTGAAACCGGAAGACATAGAAGAAAACCATGATTTGCAGGCGGCCCGTTTGTTTCCTTTGTGCGACAATGTGGAGGATTTGGGACGGGCGATGCGTTGGATGACCACCGAGCCGGAACTGGAAGAAGGACGGAAGGTATGGCGGTCGGCCCGTAAGATGTCGGCCGACGAACTGTCAGCGTACGCCAACCTGCATCGCCTGACGCGCCAACGTGAGGTGTTCCGGACGAGGAATCTGCCTTTGTTGGCTGCCCATTATGAGCGCAGCGTGTTCTATCAGTTAAATCTGGACGAAGTGGCTCGCGGTTATGCCGCCGGGAGCTTGCCTTTGCCGGATGTGTTGCCGGAGAGTGCCGACGGACTGACGCGCATCAGCGATGCGATGTTCCGTGCCCGTGTGGCTGACTTGAAAGGTGAAGACGGACGGAGATATGAAGAACAGGCTTTCGGATTGATGCGCAAGATGCTGACCGGCACGGCCTGTGCGGTCCGGCAGTCGCCCCGTTTATCGGTTTATGCAGACCAGATCGTGTGGGGGCGCAGTCCGGTGCGTATCGACTTAGCCGGAGGATGGACGGACACGCCGCCCTACAGCCTGATGGAGGGCGGGAACGTGGTGAACCTCTCCATCGAACTGAACGGGCAGCCCCCGTTGCAGGTGTACGTGAAGCCTTGCCGGGAACGCCATATCGTGATGCGTTCCATTGATTTGGGCGCGATGGAGGTGGTGCGTACGTATGACGAACTTGCGGCCTTCAATAAGGTAGGCTCTCCTTTTTCCATTCCGAAGGCAGCGTTGGTGTTGGCCGGTTTCCACCCGGATTTCAGTGCGGAAGTCCATGCGTCGTTAGAGGCGCAGTTGGAGGCTTTCGGGGCGGGTATCGAGATTACATTGCTGTCTGCCATTCCGGCCGGTTCCGGACTCGGGACAAGTTCTATTCTGGCTTCTACCGTGTTGGGAGCCGTCAATGACTTCTGCGGGCTGGGATGGGACCGTTATGAAACGGGCAACCGTACGCTTGTGCTGGAACAGTTGCTGACTACGGGCGGAGGTTGGCAAGACCAATACGGCGGTATCTTGCAGGGCGTGAAATTGCTTCAGACCCAACCGGGGGCTTGCCAACAGCCTTTGGTGCGCTGGTTGCCCGACTACGTGTTTACCGCACCTGAGTACCGAAAATGCCATTTGTTGTATTATACCGGCATTACACGTACGGCCAAGAACATCCTGGCAGAAATCGTGAAAGGGATGTTCCTGAACGAGACCAGCCGTTTGGAGTTGTTGGGCCGGATGAAGACACATGCCTTGGATATGTACGATGCCATACAGCGGAACAGTTTTGAGGAGACCGGTCGTTTGGTCAGGAGGTCATGGATGCAGAATTGCCGTTTGGATGCGGGGACGAATCCTGCGACGGTCCGTACGATTACCGAGAAGATAGACGACTTGTGCCTGGGGTATAAGTTGCCCGGTGCGGGGGGCGGCGGTTTCCTTTACATGATGGCCAAGGACGAAGAGGCGGCAGCCCGTATCCGGAAAATCTTAGTACAGGAGGCGGTGAACGACCGTGCCCGTTTTGTAGAGATGAGTTTGTCGGAAAAGGGATTGGAAGTGAGCCGTAGCTAAGGTTTATCCTTTCTTTCTTGCCGATAGAAAAACGTGCGCCCCCGGAAACTATAAAGGTTTCCGGGGGCGTATGTCTTCGTGGACAGGACGGCGGATTACCGGTCCTTGTACATGTTTTCGTAATACTTCTGGTAGTCTCCGCTCGTCACGTTGTCCATCCATTCCTGATTGTCGAGATACCAACGGACGGTTTTCTCGATGCCTTCTTCAAATTGCAGGCTGGGTTCCCAGCCCAGTTCGTTCTTCAGTTTGGTGGAGTCGATGGCGTAGCGTAAGTCATGCCCCTTGCGGTCGGTCACGTAAGTAATCAGGTCGAGCGAATGGCCTTCCGGGTTACCGAGTAACCGGTCTACCGTACGGATGACGACTTTGATGATGTCGATGTTCTTCCATTCGTTGAAGCCGCCGATGTTGTACGTCTCTGCCACCTTGCCCTTGTGGAAGATTACGTCGATGGCACGGGCGTGGTCGATGACGTAAAGCCAGTCGCGCACATTTTCCCCTTTGCCGTAGACCGGGAGGGGCTTGCGGTGGCGGATATTGTTGATGAACAGCGGAATCAACTTTTCCGGGAATTGGTAAGGACCGTAGTTGTTGGAACAGTTGGTTACGATGGTCGGCATGCCGTAGGTGTCGTGGAAAGCACGGACGAAGTGGTCGCTGCTGGCTTTGGAAGCGGAGTAGGGACTGTGCGGGTTATATTTCGTGGTTTCCAGGAAAAAAGCCTCGCCGTATGCCAAGTGATGTTCCGAAGATGAGGCCGTAGTGGTGAAGGGCGGTTCGATGCCTTCGGGATGCGTCAGTTCCAATGCCCCGTACACTTCGTCGGTCGAAATGTGGTAGAAGCGTTTGCCCTCGTAGCCTTCCGGCAGGGATTCCCAATACTCTTTGGCCGCTTGGAGCAGGCTGAGCGTTCCCATGACGTTGGTACGTGCGAAAGTGAAAGGGTCTTTGATGCTCCGGTCCACGTGGCTTTCGGCGGCCAGGTGGATAATGCCGTCCACATGGTATTGCCGGATGAGTTCGCTCATCTTGTCGAAATCGCAAATGTCCGCTTTGACGAAAGTATAGTTCGGCCGGTCTTCGATGTCTTTCAGATTGGCCAAGTTTCCGGCGTAGGTCAGCTTGTCCAGGTTGATAATATGGTAGTCCGGATATTGGTTGACGAAAAGGCGTACCACGTGGCTGCCGATGAAACCGGCTCCTCCGGTAATGATGATATTTCTTTTAAAATCCATGATGTGCTGCATTATTGATATAAGTTTTCTGAATAATCAAACAACCATTCGGCATCTTTCAGGCGAGGATGATGCTTGTCCTTTTCCGACAGGATGATTTTGTCGGAAGGAATGCGCCAGTTGATGTCGAGGTCCGGATCGTCCCATGCCAGTGCCCCTTCGCTTTGCGGGGCATAAAAGTTGTCGCATTTATATTGGAAAATTACTTCCGGCGTGAGCACGCTGAAGCCGTGGGCAAAACCACGGGGGATAAAGAACTGGCGATGGTTTTCTTCTGTCAGTTCTACGGCTACGTGCTGGCCGAACGTGGGCGAGCCTTTGCGGATATCCACGGCCACATCCAATACGGCACCTTTGATGACGCGTACCAGCTTGCTTTGTGCGTATGGCGGTTTTTGAAAATGAAGACCGCGCAGTACGCCGTAACTGCTCTTACTTTCATTGTCTTGTACGAAATGTACGGTGCGGACTAACCGGTCGAAATCCCGTTGTGAGAAAGATTCGAAAAAATAGCCTCTTGCATCGTTGAACAACCGAGGTTCGATAATCACTACGCCCTCGATGGCGGTTTGAATGACTTCCATAATAAATAGTAAACTTTATTGTGTGCAAAGATAGTTTTTTTTATCGAAAGGTAGCGGACTTTAGGATAAAATCGTATATTTGCAAGGATGAAAAATATTTAAATGATTACATCATGGAGACTTGTCATTGGGTTTTGGTCGGCTGGTTGGTTTTTGACTTGTTGGTGTTTATATGGGCATGGTGGGATAATTTGTATTATTCGCACGATATGAAAAATAAGTTCAAACGTCTGAAAGAGACGTTGACCGAAGAATAGGATGATATGCAGGCAGGATATAAGTTTCTCGTGAGGATGCTGTGCGGGCTGTGTCTGGTCGGAGGATTTGCAGCCTGTCAGAAAGTGGATTTACCTTCGGAAGAGGGGGAGGATACGGAACAACCCGGGCAAACGGGCGATAAGCCGGGGAATGAAGGCCATGAACCGGGAGGGGCAGACGAACCGGAAGACGAGGTTCCTCTGCCACCTGAGTATGAGGGGGCCTGGACGGTAGCCGGGATATTGTCGGAGTATGAAGGGGTAGACTTGGATACGGATTATGAGGAAATGGTCGTGGGGTATATCGTAGGGGCGTGTGACGGTACGATGAAGAATGCTCTGTTTACGATTGACGAGATACGGGCTGCCGGCGTAAATACGAATCTTCTGATAGCGGATTCGAAAGATGAAAGGGATGCTTCGCGTTGCATGCCGATAGAGCTTAAAAAGGGTACGGATGTGCGGGAAGAAGCCAATCTTGTGGATAATCCGGAGGCCTTGGGGCGTCGGATAGGTTTGTTGGGATTGGTGAAGACATATTTCAAAGTGGTCGGACTGAAAAACGTAGCTTATCATGAGTGGCTGACGAATAGCGGGGACGTGGAAGAGCCGGATCCGGAACCGGAAGAACCGGAAGAACCGGAAGAACCGGAGAAACCTACTCCCGACCCAGATCCGGAACCGGGACCGATTCAAAAAGATACTATAATTATAGACTCACAGCCGGGACATATAGAAGGTGGTCGGTCGATTGGACATAAATGATAACACCATGGAAGTCAGATGTTTTTTATATAGTTGTATGCTCCTGTTGGGTTTAGGAGGAGAAGTCGTTTCTGCACAAACCTTCAGGCGTGTAAAGAATGTTCGTGAACTGGAGGCTGGTGCGCATTATGTATTGGCCGGATATTGTGCGGCACATCCAGACTCGTTGTACGTGATGGCATCGCAGGATAAAACCGGTACGGGGAAGAAAAACCGCGCTGCACGCAAGCTTGCATTGGACAGAAACGGTAGAATCCGCATAGCAGACGGGAAGACTGCCGTTTTTGAATTATCGGTAGATGGGAAGATTTATGCGTTTCGTGATATAGCTTTGGATGCATGGTTGGCGTACTCGACTGGAAGTGTAAGCGGCTCTTCATCGGCTGGTTTGTACACATTGACGGATAAAGAACTAAAGGACGCTTCGACATCTACGAAGAAATGGTATAAGACTTTCGAAGTGGGTGATTATTTCGTATCCGGAGGTAAAACGGCTTTATTGACGAAGCAGGCAATCAATACTTCAACAAAGGCTGCGCAGTTCCATTTGGCATTGGATGGATATGGGCCGAATTTTAAATTGTATTGGCGAGCGGATTATGGTGATTCCTTATTTATCTATAAGGAGGTACAATCACCAACATTGGAAAGAAGGGAAGACGGCGACTGGACTTTCAAAGGAGACTGGTTGGCTGATTCTTTGTTTGCATTGGATTATGCTCAAGCCCGACGGATTGATTTTACTGAAATAGCCCTACCACAAGGGAAAAGTATGGTGGGCGACGGGAAGATGCCCAAAGGATATGTCTGGACCTACGTGCGTAAGGGAGAGGCCGGACGTTTGCCGGAAGGATGGCCTAACGTGGTTGAAATCGACCGGAAAGACGGGGACATACAAGGAAATGCTGTGACTCGGATGGTGGGGTGCGACAGTTGTACCTTAGGACCTAAATATTCCTTCACGGTACCGGAAGAAACGGGAATCGTGTGGTACAGGAAGGCGGAGAATGATGGAGGGTGGCTGACTGTAGGTTTGCCGTATGCCGTGAAGAAAGTGGCCTGGGAAGATGCGGATGGAGAAACCATAACGTCGGAACGCCTTTGTTTTGAAGGGATAACCGGTGACGGAGCCGTATTCCGGGAAGTGGAAGCCGATGAGGCTTGGCAAGCCGGAATGCCGTATCTTTGGAGACCTTCGGAACCTCGTGAATCCGTAGTCTGCTTTTATGGAGAGGACACGGTCGTGCAACCTCAGGAGAGTGACGTAGAAACAACGGACGGTTTTTATGCCGTGTTCGGTCGGTATGATATTAAAGATGACGGGAAGACCGTATTTCTGTTGGATGACAGCGGTACACGTTTTGTGCGGGCGGCTGCTGGAAGCTGGGTGGCACCCGGTAGAGGGTATTTGGTGTATACCGGAACCGCTTTTCACTCTGTGCGTTTGATTGAAAATGAGTTGCCTGCCGGGGCGGAGGGGATAGAGACTCGGATGGGCGGCTGCCTTTTGCCGGTTTATGGAACGGATGGTATAAAGAGGGGAGAGATTTGTCCCGGTGGACATATTCCGGAGGAATGGCCTGAAGGCATGTATATCACTCCGTTCGGGAAAATGATAAAGAAGTAGGGACTTCCGGTTATTATTTACTGAACAGTTCGAAGGTAATTTTATATCCGAAGCCTATTTGTTTGAAGTTTTCCAGAGAGAGGAACAGTCCCATGTCGAACACGAAGGTCCCGATACCGTAACCCAATTCGAAGTAAGGCCCTAAATGGTCCATGGTGAGCATGTTGAGGTATAAACGTTCGTTCTGTACATGGTTGGTGTATTTGATAAGATGGCGTAGCACAAGAAACGGGGCTTCGTAAGAGATGTGTCCTCTGACGTAGTAGGGAGATGCGTTATACCATCGGCCGTTTAAAGCTTGGAATACTCCTCCGATTTCGTCGTTCCATCCTTCGGGGAGGTTGCTTTTGCGGAAGTTGACGAAATCTACGAAATAAGTTTCTTCCTGATTGGTGAACAGTCCCATTCCGATACGGTAATACAGGTTGGAGAGGAGGCCCGTACGGATGTGGTGTTGCATGTCGAATTCAATGCGTTCATAAACGCCTGTACTTTTGAATATGTTCCTGAGCCCACGCTCGTAGTCTACGATGAAAGTCGGGAAACGGGACTTCAGGTTGATTTTCTGCCGGCCGTTCATGTAATAGTATTGGCCGGGAGTCCATTCCACCCGAATGCGCGGTGCGAAACTGTTATACTGCGGCCGTATGTTGGCCTGTAAGCCTTCTGCCACGTTTTCCGGAAGTTCCACCTGTCGGAAACTTTCTTCAGGATGCTCGGCCGGTGTACGGCGATGGAACATGAATCCCAGTCCTACGGACAGGCCGTTGGTGATTTCGAGGTGGTTGCTGATTTCAAAATTCAAGTCTTTGAAAAGGTCCAGGTTCAGTTTGTCGAAGTCGATGATGCTGTCCGACGGAATCTTTTTGAGTTCATCGATAATGCGGCTGTTCCCGATGCGGTTGCCGTTTCCGACGTTGACTTTTACCGTTCCCATGTGTTCCGGCCAATATTGGTATTCGGCACCTACATTCCAATAAAATTCGTTGTGAGTGAAGTTATATCCTAAGCGTGTCCCGACGTGAAGGGATTGGCTGTTTCGGAATGTGGTGTTGAATTTCAAATCTTGCCGGTAGGCGATGCCGGTCGTTTTGCTGTAACTGAACATCAGCGGATTGATGAAGGGAGAGTTTTGCAACGTGGCATTGTTGCTTAGTTTCCAGTCACTGTCGGTCAGGAAGAAGTCGCCCACCGAGCCCCAGATGTTTTTCTTGAAAGGCTGGGTCGTTTCTTTCTGTATGTATTTCATGGAATCCATCCGTGCCTTGTACCTTTTATATATATACAGTTCGGAGTTGTCCAAAGGAGTAGGCCGCAGAGAGTCGAAACGGGCAAAGTCCTTTGTATAGGCCTGACGGTCGCATTGTAGGG
>UMLG01035610.1_pt1 | contig 12636 bp, 9 predicted proteins | sample 1966511 | NCBI WGS metagenome assembly UMLG01 (sample SAMEA4836195, study PRJEB28245) | human gut metagenome | biome: gut microbiome; material: fecal sample | place: Denmark | collected 2008
TGCCAGATGTGCATATGCGCATTTCCTGAACTATGGATTGAGGCTTACAGAGCGCGAGGAGAGCGGCTTTACATCCCTTGATATGGGTAATATATACCATGAAGCACTGGAAAGATACAGTAAGAAGCTTGATAGGGAGAGTACTGACTGGTTTAGCGTGACAGATGCAAAAAGGGATGAGCTTGCGATGGAAGCAATAAATGAGGTGATTGATGAGTATACAGGCTTTGGCATATTTGATACAGCGGAAAGCCAACATTCGATATCTCATATGAAGGCGGTCTTTAAGCAGACAGTATGGGCACTCACAACCCAGATACGAAGAGGCAGCTTTGTGCCTGAGAGGTTTGAGTTTTCTTTTTACGAGAGCCTTGATATGGCGAATGATGTGACGGTTGATATAAAGGGACGCGTGGACAGGACTGACACATATACGGATGAAGGCAGGCTTTTTGTGAAGGTACTGGATTACAAGTCGGGAAATACAGTTTTTGACCTGGTGAAGCTGTACTATGGCACGCAGCTTCAGCTTGCAGTGTACATGGACGCTGTCATGGAACAAAAGAAAGAGGCGCTAAAGCAGGTAAGTGTGGAGCCGGGCGGTATGCTGTACTATCACATCGACGATCCTGTAATTGATTTAAAGGATGTGACACCGGGCACTGAGCTGTCTGAGGAAGAAATCGATCAGATGATATTAAAGAAGCTAAAGCCTGACGGGCTTATCAACTCGGACGAAAAGGCATACAGAGGCATGGACAGGGACTTTGAGAAAAGCTCTGACGTAATCCCTGTCACCTTAAAAAAGGATCAGACACCGGCTGCAGGCTCAAAGGTGGCAAACGCCGAAGAGTTTGATGTGATAACAAGGTTTGCGCGAGAGAAGCTTCGCGAGATAGGAAGAGAAATATACGATGGAAATGTTGCCGTCAATCCTATCAAGAACAAGAAAATAGACAGCTGCGCATATTGCGCTTTTCAGGCCATATGCAGGTATGATTCAAGGATACCGGGCTTTAGCGAAAGAAGTTTTAACGGTGACAATAAGGAAGATGTACTTGATAAAATGCGTACACAGATTGCAGCGGCAGAGCATAAAGCATGCTATGGAGATAATAATATAAAGCCATAATCGGGAGACATAATATGGATGTTAAATGGACCAGTGAACAGAAAAAGGTTATAGATTTAAGAGACAGGGATATACTTGTATCGGCGGCAGCGGGCTCAGGAAAGACAGCTGTACTCGTTGAGCGTATAGTAAACAGAATATGTGTGGATAATCCGCCGGTGGATATCGACAGGATGCTTGTGGTGACATTTACCAAGGCTGCAGCTGCTGAGATGAGGGAGCGAGTCAGCCGTGCGATAGACAGCTTGAAGGAGCTAAAGCCGGACGATGAGAACCTGCAGAGGCAGTCGACACTGGTTCACAATGCGCTTATCACTACAATTGATTCGTTTTGTCTGTTTGTGGTGCAGAATAATTTCGCACAGCTTAATCTGGACCCTGATTTCAGAATCGGTGACCAGGCAGAGCTTAAGCTTATGCTAAAGGATGCTTTGACACAGGTATTTGAGGACAATTATGCAAGAGAAGACAACGAGGCATTTATCAATCTTATAGATACCTACAGCAAGGGGAGAAATGACTCTGCCGTCAGGCAGATGGTGGAGGATATCTACTATAAGGCGGGCAGCTCATCATGGCCGAGAAAGTGGATGAACAGCCTCCTAAGGCTCTATGATATAAAGTCAGCTAAACAGCTTGAGGACTCAGAAATCATTAAGGAGATAGTGGATTACAGCAGGGTGCTTTTGGAGGAGGCTGTTCAGGAGCTTACAATGGCGAAAGACCTGGCATCAGCTACACCCGGGCTTGAAAAGTATGCGCTTACACTTTCAGAGGATATAGCATTGTTTGATGGAATGGCTGATGGAATGGCTGATGTGACAGGCTATGTCGGCATGCAGGAGTTCTTAAACAAAATATCCTTTGGCAGAATTGCTGTCATCAGGAAATTTGATGGAGACGAGAAGAAAAAGGAACGCGTGAAAAGTATGCGCGATGCCACCAAGAAGAAGGTAGACGGAATAAAGCAGAAATACTTTGGCATGTCAATTGAGCTTATGTATGAACAGCTAGAGCGTCAAAGGCCATTTGTTAAAGAGCTGATAAGGCTCTCACTCGAGTTTTATGATGCGATGGAGGCTGTAAAGACAAGAAAAAGAGTATTTGATTTTTCTGATATAGAGCACTTTGCGCTTCGCATACTGGTGGATGAACAGACACTGGAGCCCACAGAGACAGCGCGTGAGTTTTCAAAACATTTTGAGGAAATCATGATTGACGAGTATCAGGACTCAAACCAGGTGCAGGAGGATATACTTACCGCTATTTCAAGAGAGCACCAGGGAGTCGGCAACATGTTTATGGTGGGCGATGTAAAGCAGAGCATATACAGGTTTCGAATGGCGCGCCCTGAGCTGTTTATGGAAAAATACAACACATATACATCAGATGACAGTGCACACCAGAGAATAGACCTGCATAAAAATTTCAGAAGCAGGAATGAGGTGTTAGACTTTACTAACGACATATTCTACAAAATCATGGCAGCAGATTTGGGCAATGTGCAGTATGATGACGATGCGGCACTGTATCCCGGTGCAAGCTATCCGGAGGAGACGATGCGTACTGAGCTTTTGCTTGTTGACTACAAGGATGAGGATCTGTCTGAAATTATAGAGGATGAGGATGGAGATAAGGTGCAGATAGAGGCGCTCTTGATTGCAAACCGTATCAGGAGTCTGATGGAAAACGGCATGGTGACTGATAAAAAGACAGGGCAGCTAAGAGCCGTGCAGTACAGGGATATAGTGATACTTTCGAGAAGTGTTGCAACCTGGGGCAATACAGTGGCAGCAGTATTAAAGGACTGTGATATTCCGGCGCATGTAGAGTCGAATACAGGCTACTTTTCATCGTATGAGATACAGGTGATTCTGTCCATGCTTCGTATACTCGATAATCCGCTGCAGGATATTCCGATGGCAGCAGTGCTTGCTTCGCCGATCGTGGGCATGGATGATGAGGAGCTGGCACAGATTAGGTCTGCCTTTAAGGGCGTAAGCTTTGCACAGGCTGCACTTAGCGCCATGGCAGGTGAGGATGGCTATGAGGACGAGAAGCTTAAAGCCTTCGCTTTGGTATTTGAGAGACTAAGAGGTGCTGTAGCTGATACGCCAATCCATGAGCTTTTGTACATGATGCTTGATGAGACAGGCTTTTACAGGTATGCATCGGCCATGCCGGCAGGAAAACGGCGCAGACAGAATATAGATATGCTGATTGAGATGGCCGCAGCCTATGAAAAGACCAGCTACAAGGGGCTGTTTCACTTTGTCAGGTACATAGATATACAGCAGAAATACGAGATAGACTACGGAGAGGCCGATACCGCTGGCGAGAATGACGATGTGGTGCGCATTATGACAATCCATAAGAGCAAGGGTCTTGAGTTTCCTGTAGTGTTTGTTTCCGGGCTTGGCAAGGGCTTTAACACGCAGGACACAAAATCAGACCTGGTGATACATGAAAAGCTTGGGCTTGGCCTTGTGGAAAAAACAAAAAGCCCAAGGACAAAGCGACCATCACTGATAAGAAATGAGATAGTAAGCCGAATTAAAAGGGAAAATCTGGGAGAGGAGCTGCGTGTGCTGTATGTAGCGCTCACCAGGGCGAAGGAAAAGATTATCCTGACAGGGGGACTTTCAAATGCCCAAAAATCCTTTGAGAAGTATAGAGGCAATGTAAATGCGAACCAGCCAATAAGCTTTGGACAAAGGGAGGGAGCAGGGTGTTACCTGGACTGGATTATACCTGCCATGCTGTCGTACCCGGATAAGTATACGGTATCTACAGTTGATGCAACAGAGTTCGCTGCACGAACTGCGATGGATATGGCGGCAAACGATATATCAAAAGCGCAGCTTATTGGGCACATAAGTGCAGCGGATGAAACAAAAGCCAAAGAGCTCGCAGAGGAATTTGATTTTGAGTATGCATATGCTTCTGATATAACTAAAAAAAGCAAATATTCGGTATCTGAGCTGAAGCATGACTCTATGGTTGAAAAGTACGACAGCACAGAGAGGGAGGCAGAGCGTCCTAAGTTCCTTTTGGAGGAGAAGGAGACGTATGTGCCGGACTTTGCGAGGGATGATGAGGCAGGCGGTGCTTCTAATGAAAGCAAAGAGCCTAAAAATGCAGCAGGTGTGAATCAGGGAGCGCTGCGCGGAACTGCAGTGCACCGTGTCATGGAGTGTCTGGATTTCAAGAGCCTGTGTGATATAGATACAAAAGACCATGTGGCAGTCAGTGCATTTGTGAAGAAAAGTATGGATGAAATGCTAAAAAAGGGGCTTATCACAGATGACATGTACAGGCTGACCAGACCAAAGCTTATAGAGCAGTTTATATCATCAGATGTGGCAGCGCGTATGGCACAGGCGGATAAGAGAGGCGATTTGTATAAAGAGAAGCCTTTTGTGATGGACTATGAGGGTGTGTTGGTTCAGGGAATTATTGATGTATTCTGGCTGGAGAATGATAAAATAGTGCTGCTTGATTATAAGACAGACAGGGTAAATGCTGCTAAAGAGCTTATCGACAGATACAGCACACAGCTAAAACTGTATGCTGATGCACTTGGAAGGATTTTTTCTACAGATGGGAAAAGCATACAGGCGGATGAGAGGCTCATATATTCATTCCGTTTACAGCAGACAATTGTTACCTGACGTGAATATAAAAAATAGTGGCAAGTCGCAGAAATCTATTATATAATGTCTAACAGGCGGTACAAAAATATACAATATATTAATATATCAGACATAATTGCTGTATGAACAGCTGTATATAAAGCCAAAGAAAAGAGATAATTTACATGGAGGAATACAATATGTACGAGTACGATGACGAGGTTTTAGACACATTTTTAAAGAAACAGACACAGCTTTTTAGTGAGGAGGTCGCAGATACTCCGGAGGCTGCAGAGGAATTTTTAGAGGACTGCATGGCTGTGGTATGTAAGAATATAAAAGAAGTAAGAGATTATTTTGATGAGGCAGGCTCAGATATTTCGGGCATGTCAGATGATGAGCTTATGGACCAGAGTGAGGTCTTTGCCATTGCGGACGGCAGATTCCTTGTTGTGGAAGGATAGCAGGTATGAAGTATTTTAAGAAAACGATGTGTATGCTGCTTGCATCAGCGACACTTCTCACCGGCTGCAGTATTGGAGGCAAGGAGATAGTGCTTGATATAAATACAACGAACAGCCATACAGTTTTTTCCGTGGACAATATGAAGTGCGATAAGACGGAAGCACTAATATATTTAGCCAATTACAAAAATCTGTACGGCACTATGTATGATGTAAACCTGCTCGAGACAGATGATGCGTCGAACGTGGAAAAATATATCAGGGATGTCACTGTTGATGAGCTGACGCGCATATACTGCATGGTTTCAATTGCAAAGCAGAAGAAGATTACACTTACGGACAAGGAGAAGAGTAGTGTGTCAAAGGCTGCAAAGGAATACTATGACTCATTAAACGAAGCTGAAAAGAAATTCACAAAGGCTGATTTATCAGACATTGAGAGCGCATACGAGCATTATGCGATTGCGCAAAAGCTGTATAATTCTCTATCGAAGGGCGTTGATACAGAGGTGAGTGATGAGGATGCAAGAGTTATCCATATACAGAAAATCTTTGTAAAGAGCAAGGAGAGCGCAGATTCTGTGAGCCAGAAGCTTTTGTCAAAGGAAGATTTTGCAGCAGTTGCATCAGGCAGCAGTGAGGACAGCCAGACAGAGCTGTATGCGGCAAAGGGCACTCTGCCACAGGAGGTTGAGGCTGTAGCATTTGAGCTTGGCGATGGAGAGACATCTGATATGATAAGCACAGATGACGGCTACTATTTCATCAAGTGTATATCCAAGCTGGACCGGGAAAAAACAGAGCAGAACAAGGTCACTATACTGCAAAAGAGACAACAGGAGCAGTTTAATGATGACTACGAGCACTTTGTAAAAAAAGCAGGCTTTAGTTTAAACAATGACCTGTGGGATTCAATCAGTATAAAGGATGAAAAGGATGTGAAAACAAGCTCCTTTTTTACTGTGTACAATAAATACTTTCAGGCCGACAATTGAACAGGCAGATAATAATTAATAATAGACAGGAGCATATAATATGGACTGGGAATTTGACATCCTATATGCAATTCAGAGCATCAGAACACCATTTTTAGACAAGGTAATGGCGTTTTTATCCACCCTCGGAAATGCAGGCGCATTGTGGATTGTGATAGGTGTAGTGCTTTGTATTTCAAAAAAATACCGCCGTGGAGGCTTGCAGATGCTTTCGGCAGAGCTTTTGAGCTTTATAGTGGGCAATCTGATAATAAAAAATATGGTCGACAGATTGAGACCATGTCAGATAGATAAGACAGTCAGTCTTATTGTAAATATACCGTTTGACTCGTCATTTCCTTCGGGACACACGTTAAACGGCATAACAGCGGCAGTGACACTTATGTTTATAGACAAAAGAATGGGAATACCGGCGATTGTACTTGCGGTACTTATAGCGTTTTCGCGTATGTACAACTTCATGCATTTCCCAACGGATGTCCTGGCAGGCGCAGTGCTTGGAGTGGTATCGGCTGTGTTTGTAAACTTTTTGTTTAAGAGAGCCGGTAATTAATAAAAAGCTGTACACATGCAGGTCTATGAAACCTGCATAGTGTACAGCTTTTTTATGAGATGTTAACAGTAAAATTACTTTGTTGGATTACTTTGTGAGAAGAAGCATGATATCATTACTTCTCTTTACAAATTTAGTCATCTGATCAACTGAAAGCGGCTGGTTAGAAAGCATTGCAAGGTCGTAAAGCTGCTCAGCAAACATTGGAACATGCTCAGAATCCTTATTGTCTAAGATGTACTTCACAAGCTCGTTGTTGGCATTTAATGTGAGTGTCTGGTCAGCGGCAAACATGCTTGGATCCATTCCACCCATGCCTCCGGCTGCGTACATCTTCATCATATCCTGCATACGTCTGCCCTGCTCAGAGAGTGTGAGTACAGATGCTACATCTGCGTTCTTAAGGTTCTCTACCTTTACAGTGAGCTTGTCATTGTTCAAAGCCTTCTTGAATACCTCTGAGAGAGTAGTGGTTGCCTCTGTGAGGTCTGCACCGGATTCATCTTTGAGAGACTCTGTGAGGTCTGCATCTATTCTCATGAACTTGTAGTGGTCATTTCTCTGCTCAAGCTGTGTGATGAATGAGGTATCGATATTGTGGTCAAGGATAACAGCGTTCATGCCCTGCTCCTTGAACAGCTTGATATACTGACCCTGCTGTACTACATCTGTGACATAGTAAACAGTATTTTTCTCAGGCTCCTTGTTTTCATCAGAGGCATTTGTATCTGCATTGTCAGCTTTCTTTGTATCATCAGAAGCATCGGCACCTTCTGCATCTGCTTTTTCATCCTCATGAACAGGTGCGAGCAGCTCCGGAAGAGTCTGATACTTGTCATTGATGTCCTTGAAAAGAATATAGTCGTTTATCTTGTCACAGAACTTCTCGTCCTTTAAGCAGCCAAACTTGATGAATGGGCTGATATCATCCCAGTATTTCTCATAGGCTTCCTTATCTGTCTTGCACATACCGATGAGCTTGTCAGCTACTTTCTTGGTGATGTACTCAGAAATCTTCTTTACGAAGCCATCATTCTGGAGAGCAGAACGTGATACGTTAAGCGGTAAATCAGGACAATCGATAACACCCTTAAGGAGCATCAAAAACTCAGGAATGACCTCTTTGATATTGTCTGCGATAAATACCTGGTTGTTGTAAAGCTTAATAGTTCCCTCAATTGAGTCGTACTCTGTGTTGATCTTAGGAAAGTAGAGGATACCCTTTAAGTTGAAAGGATAGTCCATATTCAGGTGAATCCAGAAAAGAGGCTCCTTGTAGTCTAAGAATACCTTTCTGTAAAACTCCTTGTATTCCTCGTCGGTACACTCATTCGGGCTCTTGGTCCAAAGTGGGGTTGTATCATTGAGCGGAACAGGGCGCTTAACGATTTTGAGCTGATCCTTTGCAGGAGATACCTCTACCTGCTCCTTCTCGCCCTTGTCATTTTCTTTTTCCTCGTACTTGGCGTCTTCATGGATTTCCTCGATGACAGTGTCAGTGTCACGCTTGTCGGCCTTGTCTATTGTCTCGTACTCTTCAGGAGCATTTTCCTTTGCAAGGTAAATCTCTGTAGGCATGAAAGAACAGTACTTTTCGATGACCTCGCGTGCGCGGTACTCGTTTGCGAACTCAAGACAGTCGTCGTTTAAGTAGAGAGTAATCTCTGTTCCGACGTCGTCCATGTCGCCATCCTCCATGTTGTACTCTGTGCCACCGTCACATGACCAGTGTACAGGTGTAGAGCCCTCTTTATAAGAGAGAGTATCGATTGTTACCTCGTCGGCTACCATGAATGCTGAGTAGAAGCCGAGACCGAAATGACCGATAATCTGGTCATCATTTGACTTGTCCTTGTATTTCTCGATGAAGTCTGTAGCACCTGAAAAAGCGATACGGCTTATGTATTCCTCAACCTCATCAGCTGTCATACCAAGACCGTTATCTATAATCTTTATTGTCTTTTCGTCAGGGTTTACGAGCACCTGAATCTTGCCCTTGTAGTCTGCAGGAAGGGAATATTCACCCATCATGTCGAGCTTTTTGAGCTTAGTGATGGCATCGCAGCCGTTTGAGATGAGCTCACGATAGAAGATATCGTGGTCTGAATATAACCATTTCTTTATAATAGGGAACAGGTTGTCGCTGTCAATTGAAAGATTGCCGTGTTTTTCTGTCATTTTTACACACTCCTTGTTTTTATTTTACATTTACGTTACGCCGCGGCTATGAGCTGTGAAGTCGCGGTGTAGCAGCCAGTAATTCCTCAGAGAAAATATGAAGTCAGCCACAGGATTTTGTATGGATAGTTTGTGGCATGCTTTTTGTTGTGCCGCCTTGTCCGGTAATGGAACCCTGCGGCAGTTCATATTTTATCTTCGGAACAATTGTCTGTTACCCGCAATGTTAGCTTATTTCCGCGAGTGTAGATTTAGTTAAATGTTTTACACCGCGGCTATGGGCTATGAGGTTGCGATGTATCAGCCAATAATTCCTCAGAGAAAATATGAAGTCAGCCACAGGATTTTGTATGGATAGTTTGTGGCATGATTTTGGTTGTGCCACTTTGTCCGGTAATGGAACCCTGTGGCAGTTCATATTTTATCTTCAGAACAACTGTCTGCTACTCGCAATTTAGTTTGTTTCCGCGAGTGTAGGTCATTTATTATTTGTAATAAACCAGCTTGTTATATAAGCATAATAAAATAATAGTTCGCATTATCGGAAAAGTCAATAGAAAATTAGCACTCAAAAATAGTGAGTGCTAACAAAATAACAGAAAACCCCATGGATTGGGCATTTTTGGAATTGTGAAAAGTTTATAAACTTATTTTTCACTGGACATTGTGGCGTAAAAATGCTAGGATTTATTTTATAAAATATAGATATAAGGAGACTGATATGTTACAGGCAGGTATTAAAGGTAAGAAAGAGATTACAGTGACTTTGGATAAGACAGCGAAGGCTATGGGAAGCGGCACGATGGATGTGTTTGCTACTCCGGCTATGATTGCGCTGATGGAAAATACTGCTTTTGAGAGTGTTGCGTCTGAGCTTGAGGAGGGAAGTGGTACTGTCGGTACTGCGCTTGATATTAAGCATGTTTCGGCTACACCGGTTGGCATGAAGGTGACCTGTGAGTCGGAGCTTGTGAAGGTGGATGGTAGAGCGCTCACTTTTTCTGTAAAGGCTTTTGATGAGGCAGGACTCATTGGTGAGGGTACTCATGAGCGTTTTATAGTATTTGAGGAGAAATTCCAGAAGAAGGCAGATGACAAAGCAAAGTAGAACGGATTTAGGTAGTAAAACACCGGAAATCAAAACGGAGAAACGTAAGGCCGTAGGTGGTGATTGTAAAGAATCTAACATCGAAGGAAAAAGTGCGAGGAAATACAGCCGAAGATGGGATATCATTGTGACAGCCTTTGATTTTGTGACCAATTTTTCAGAGAGCTCTATTTCTGCATACGCAGGGCAGGCAGCCTTCTTTTTGATGCTGTCGTTTTTCCCGTTTTTATTGTTTTTCTTTTCGTTGCTGAGCTGGACACCGCTTACAGAGGCTGATTTTTTGATGTGGGCGAGTTCGTTTATTCCGGAGTCGTTTGGTGATATCATGAAGGATCTGGCCAGTGAGGTGTATGCCAGCGGCACAGGCAGGCTTTCTATTACGATGATTACAGCCGTGTACTTAAGCTCAAAGGCTTTTATTTCGTTTCAGCTTGGGCTTGACGATATGTACCATGTGAAGGAAAACAGAAATTTTATTTTGCGGCGCATATATTCGGTGCTTTACAGTATCGTTTTTGCACTGGCGCTCATTTTTTTACTGGGTATCATGGTGTTTGGAAATATGCTCAGGAAGATGTATTTTTCGAATGTTCATCATATAATTGGAAGTATAATAGGTAGTGTGGTCGATTATCGTCTGGTAATCTGCCTGCCGGTGCTTATTTTATTTTTCTGGGTGATTTATGTGTTTCTGCCAAACAAGAAGCATAGGGCAAAGTACCAGCTGCCGGGAGCGGTATTTGCGGCTGCTGCATGGATGATTTTTTCGGGAATCTTTTCTGTGTACGTGGATAAATACAATAATTATTCTTCATTTTATGGCACAATGACCACTATTGCGCTTATAATGGTATGGTTATATGGTTGCATGTATGTGCTTTTCATAGGCGGTATAATAAACCGCACATGGGAGGAGCGTATGGATGCCAAAAAATATTATAATAAATAGTTACAATAAATAGTAAAGTCGGAGGCTTCGAATATATGGATAATAAAGAAATTATAGAAGGGCTTGTATCACAGATACTTGACGACTATCATGATGACAAAATCATAAATCAGCAGGCACTATTTTCACAGCCAGACAAGGAGGCTGTTTGTGATCTGCTCTCAAAGCTTATTAAGATAATGTATCCGGGCTATTTCAAGGGCACGAGCTTCAGATATTACAACCTTGACAGCCAGATTGCTGTTCTTTTGGAGGATATCATGTACAATCTGCGTAAGCAGGTGGTGCTTGCCTTGCCGCAGAATCCTAAATACAGGAGCTTATCACATCACGAGCTTGTCAATATGTCTGAGAAAATCAGCAATGATTTCTTTAAAAGGATTCCAAAAATCAGGGCTTTGGTGGAGACTGATGTGGCTGCGTTTTTTGACGGAGACCCTGCAGCCTACAATTACAATGAGATTATCCTTTGCTATCCGGGACTGCTTGCAATCACTACAAACCGTATAGCCCACGAGCTGCATCTGCTTGGAGTACCGCTCATCCCGCGTATGATGACAGAGTACGCACACAGCAAGACCGGTATTGATATCCATCCGGGTGCCACTATTGGCAAGAATTTCTTTATTGATCACGGAACCGGCATCGTGGTAGGCGAGACCACTATTATCGGTGACAATGTCAAGGTATATCAGGGTGTGACTATCGGAGCACTCTCTACCAGAGGCGGTCAGAAGCTAAAGGGCGTGAAGAGACATCCTACTATTGAGGATAATGTCATCATCTATGCAGGAGCTTCTATACTTGGTGGTGAGACTGTCATCGGAAGAGGTGCTGTCATCGGAAGTAATGCATTTATTACCTCATCTATCGAGCCGGGGGCTCGTGTGAGCATCAAAAACCAGGAGCTTTCCATCAGAACAGGAGAGCGAAAGGAGCTTGTGGCCAGCGAGATGGAGACGGATTCGAGCTGGTTTTACGTAATATAATATTATAATATACTTTTTTGACTGAGGTCGGTACGCGCGCCCCGGGCACCGGGTGTCGCACACGTACTCTCCTGCAGGCTACGCTTCACAGTTAAGATACTGTATGAATTATGTTTTTTAGGGTTTCTATGCTTGACGAAACCGTCAAAACGCGCCGTCCATGGCGCGGTTCTCCTCGCTCCTGCGTCCTTGCAGGAGCGTTTCTGCGTTTCGTGGGCATAATTCTAACAGTATCTAAACTGTTTCGCTATGTGCCTGCAGGAGAGTACGGGTGCGCCATCGGTGCCCGGGGCACGCGTACCGAACCTCAGTCAAAAAAGTATATTTATTAAGTAGGACTAAATTAGCATAATGTACAATAGCCATAGGTTGATAGCATAGTAGGCAGGCCCTTGTGGAGCTGTAATCCATAAAACTTTTAAAACAGCTCCCAAAATCAACACAAAAGCCGAAAAAAATCCAGAAAAAAGTAGCTGAAACCGCAGAAATCCCCAAAACAGCTCCTAAACCAAACCCAAAAGCCGAAAAAAATCCAGAAAAAAGTAGCTGAAACCGTAGAAATCCACAAAACAGCTCCCCAACCCAAGTCAAGTCAGTCAAGTCCAAATTTGTGTGTAAATTCATCTTTCAGTTATG
>UMLG01033081.1_pt1 | contig 12364 bp, 8 predicted proteins | sample 1966511 | NCBI WGS metagenome assembly UMLG01 (sample SAMEA4836195, study PRJEB28245) | human gut metagenome | biome: gut microbiome; material: fecal sample | place: Denmark | collected 2008
ATCCCTTAATCCCCTATTTTTCGCTTGCACCTTTACTCCCATTCATGTACTTCACAAGGGATAAAAGCCCGTCAGGGGCCTGCCATCGCGCTCCGCTGCGCGGACTGATGCCCATGCCCTTCCGCATTTCCTCTATGCGGTTATCCGCCAAAAGGTTATGCAATGTATCAAAACTTTTTCATTCCCCAGAACCCAGAATATATGCGTATTTTACCCATCCTGGCCTTTACCTGCCTTTTCGGAAGCATTTCCTTCGCCCAAGGACAAAGCCGCACCCCCTCCAGGCCGGAACCGGCCCAACCGGCAGCAAATGCTCCGGCGGCCGATACCGTGGACAAGTCCCTGCCGCCAGCCGCCGTCAACGGCATCCGGTTCGTTCTGAAGGAGCCCATGTCTCTTCCTTCTCCCATTTACATGCCTATTGATTCCAAAAGGCTGGAAAAAGTGGAAATCCGCGCCGCCCTTCCGGGGCGCCGCAGCGTTTACCCCAAGAGCAAGATCATTACCCTGTTCGGGGGCCTGGACCAGAAAGGCATGCCGACCAATAAACTCGTCAGCAAGCCCCTGCCGCCCGATCTTGGCTCCAAAACCCTGGCTCTGGTCGGCAAAAACAGCAAAGGGGAATTGACGCTGGATTTTATTAATGAGTCGGAACTGCCGCTGAACTGCGTTTACATCCAGAACCTGACCGGACGCACGTTCACTTTGGAACTTCCCAAACCTCCCTCGGGAGAAAAGAGCGCTATCGAACTGCCCAGCAAATCCACTTACATTTTCGGCAAGAACTCCACAGACAGCAACATTTCCCGCACCACCCCCGCCAATTTGACGTACATGACCCGTTTAAAGAACGGCAAAGTCGTCAAGGTGAAGGACAGAGGCATGATGCTGACGACCTACCCGGGACGAAAAGTGGTTATGATTATTTCCCCGGATTCCACCGGCCGCACCGTCGTTTTGACGGAACTGATGATTTTCAAGGAAAGGCCGGGGGCGGCTTCCTCTGACAAGTAAATTTTCTTCCGATATCCGGGAAGCCGGAAGCTGCTCTGGAGTATATCCGGATGATTCAGAAAAACGGGCATTGCTGCCCGTTTTTTTATTTTTCTTCTCCTGACGCCATGGATTGAGGGAATAAACCACTCCGGACATTTTTCCGGCGCGGGAACAATGTCTGCCCTGTTTCCCGCGGCTCCAATGCGGCAGGCGGAGAAAGAGGTCTCGAAGCCATGCGGCTTGCCGAAAAAGTTCACCTGCCGCCTTCCGGCATCCGGGCAGGCTTAATAAACTTTGGGTACCAGGCCCTGACGGCTCATCTTATCCTCCACCTTTCGCCGGTTTTCCTCCAGACGCCGGGCGTCATAGGAATCATCCACAGGCTGGGCCTCCGGAATGTTTTCCCCGCGTCCCGCCCGGTATTGCTGCACCTGCGGGAGCACTCCTTCCACCAGTTCCCTGCATATCCAGGAAGGCAGGATATAGGTCTCCGTGCGTCCGGCCCGGCTCAGGGCCAGCCCAACAAATTTTCCGTTGACGTCAATGACCGGGCATCCGGCCCGTTCCGGGAACAAGGTCATGTCCGACTGGATAACCAAAGGGAATTCATCCCTTTTCAAGCTCATCCGGTTGCCCATGGAGTTCATCATGTCGAGACGCTTTTGCGGGAATTTCATCACCCTGGGCCTGGGCCCCGTGAGGAGTTTTCCTTCTATCACCTGGTTCCGCCGCCTTACTTCCACGGGAACCGTCTCACCGGGACGCACCCCGACCATGGCGGCACGGATGGAGTACATTCCGTCCACCGGCTTACCATTCAGCTTCATCAGCACATCGCCGGCCGTCAATCCGCTGCGGTGCGCGCCGCTTCCGGCTTCCACGCCGCCTATCATGACCCCTTCCCCGTCCCAGCGGGGATCGGAAACAATGCCGAGATAAGGCTGGTCATCCGCCCGCAGGCTGCGCTGAGCCACGGAAACGACTCCGAAGTCGCTCACATGCCCCGTGGGCGATACGGCTGCAATCACGTCCCCTTCCTTCGCCTGCACATAGGAATCCAGGTCAATGGGAGGAGCGGGAAGCCCCGGCACATCCATCATCAGCAGATCATGCTCCGGAAGGGCAAAGAGCACCTTGGCGTCATAAACCCGCCCGGAAGAATCCACCAGCATGACCGGACGCCGTTCCTTCTGGAGATCGCTCAGCTTGGTGAGGACTTTTCCCTTCCCCACTACTGTTCCCAAAGCCACCTGGGTATTGCCGGCAACCAGAGCTACTACGGACTGCCCCACCGGAACAGCCACCTTGTCCCATTCCCGGAAAATCTCCTTGGCCTGGCTGTCCAGCACGCTTTTGTCCTCCGGGGCAATCATCTGCTCCGGAGGCAGCGGGGAAGCTATTTCCTGGGCATACGCGGAAGCCGCCGCAAATGCCGCCCATAAATATTTCATCATCATCCTTGAGTTTGTTCCTGGTATTTCAGGCCGGACATCAGGTCGCCGCGCCTGCCGAATGTAAGATCCGCCTTGTAAGCCGTACCTTTCCTCACCACCACCAATGGAACGGTTTCCCCCGGACGGTGCCTGCCCAGTTCACGGAGCATATCCCGCACGGAACGCAGGCTCCGGCTGTCCATGTGGGTAATGACGTCCCCCGGCTGGATGCCGGCGGTATCCGCCGGAGAATTCACCACAACGTCTTCCACCACCACGCCGTCCACGCCCAGCACATCCATCATGGCAAACCCGAGCACAGGAGATTCGGGGTCCGCCATGGGATGAAGGCCCAGCTGGCCCCAATGCCTGCCGGAGAGCAGTTTGTCCCAGTCTCTCCTGAAAACGGAAACAGGGACATGGTTGTTGATTTTCAACATAGGGCCAATGGAGGAATGGATGCCAACCAACTTGCCGGACAGGTCAAAGAGGGGACCGCCGGAATCTCCGCCAATCAGCGTACATTCCGAAATAAGGAAGCGCTGCTTTCCGTCCGTGCACAATCTTCCCATGCGGATGGGCGCGCGGCGTTCCGGGTCAAATCCCTTGGAATGGCCCAGAGCCACCACAAAATCCCCCACATGAAGACCGTCGGATTCCCCCAGTTCCACATGAGGATACTTTCCTCCGTCCATGATTTGCACCATGGCGGCATCCCGCGTGAAGTTGGCGCCCAGCACCCGTCCCTTTACCACACGCCCGTCGGCAAAGACCACACGCATGATTTCATCGCCGCCCACGACGTGGGCCGCCGTCAAAATCAGGCCCTGCGGAGAGACAATGACGCCGCTGCCCGTCTCTCCCCCGTCGGAAACCAGAGCCACCGTAGCAGCCGTAACCCTGGAGGCCACCTCATGCACATGTTTCTGCAAATCCGCCATGGAAGAAACATTCCCCGCAAGGCTCGCCCCCCCTGACAGCAGGGACACAAGCCCCCCAACGACCAAGCAACAAAAACTCGTCATTCTCAATAGTGATATCATGAAATTACCGATAATCGAATGATAGGACATACCCTACTGTATAAACGTTCAAAACGGCAGAATTTTGTCTATGGATTGCGACATGGCGCCCCATCTTTTGCTTAGACCATTTCGATTATTTATGATAAAGTCCGGCCCACGGATGGGTTTAAACGACAAATCAAGGAAACGAAATGCCGCCTCCTGGAGGGAACGCATCCAAGATGGAGAAATGTCTTCCCGTTCCCAGACGGAACGCAAAAAAAGGCCCCTTCCCCGTCCATCCTATCCCGGGTTGCCGCAGGAGAATTCTGATCCGGCCGTCATTCCCGGCCCTACCCGCAGAACGGGGAATTCCCGCAACGGCCCTTCCCGGTATGACACGCCGCCCCAGCGACGGGCCTCCCGCCCGTCTCCGAAGGAAGAGTACGAAGGCAATCCGGAAAGAGAAGAAGAAAACCGCCCCGCACGCGCAGGAACCATGCGCAGGCCGCGTTTCACGATTTTCGGAGCCCTGCTGTTTGTCCTGCTGATGCCGTTCCGCTTCATCGGCTCCCTGACGCGGAATATCCGCTGGTTCATTTGCTGGCCCCTGCGCATCCTTCTGGGATGCTGCTTCGTCGGCATCGTGATCGGAGCCATCCTGGTATTTCTTTACGGCACCATTTCCAACCGCTATGACATTTCCGAGGTAAAGAGCAACATCCCGGAACGCACGGTGATTCTGGACCGTAAAAACCGGACCATCGGAACCCTGCACGGGGAAAACCGCAAGCGGGTATCCCTTCAGGAAGTTCCTCCCGTTTTTATTGATGCCCTGCTCCTGCGCGAAGACAACCGCTTTTACGACCATGGCGGCGTGGACTGGATAGGCGTGGGCCGCGCCTTTGCGCAGGTGCTCAAGCACAAGAGAGCCACGCAGGGGGCTTCCACCCTGACGATGCAGCTTGCTAAAATTACATATAACCACCGGGAGCGCAACCTCCATTCCAAACTGACGGAAGTGGCCCTGGCGAAACGCATTGAAGCCACTTACACGAAGGACGAAATTCTGGAGACTTACATCAACCGTATTTTCTGGGGGCACACCTTCCTGGGGATAGCGGCGGCGGCGCGGGGATATTACGACAAAGAACCCCGGGATTTATCCTTGGCGGAATGCGCCACCCTGGCCGGCATTATTTACGGCCCAAATGATTTTTCCCCCATCAAACATCCGGAGGAAGCAAAAAAAGTGCGCGATATTGTCCTTGACCTGCTGAAAAACGAAGGCAAGATTACGGAAGTGCAGTATCAGGCGGCCCTGGCGGAGCCTATCGCCACCCGGACGCCCCAGTCCCGGTCTGAGGAAAATTACGCCATGGGTCTCGTGCGCCGGGAGCTGGACGCCATTCTGGAGGAAGAAGACATCCGCCTGGGAGGGCTGGTGGTGCATACCACATTGGACCTTGATCTGCAGAACGCCACGCTGGACGCCATCAATAAGCACATGGACGCGCTGGAAGCCCGCAAGGATTTCAAGAAGCACCTGGCTTCCCTGCAGGCCAGGCGGGAGAAGAGAGGAATTCTGAAAAACAAGCTGACCACCAAGGCGGAATATGAGGCCTCCCTGGCCGCCTGGAAGGCGCTCCCTGCGGAACAGAAGGAAAAGACGCAGCCGCCGATGCCCAACTACATCCAATCCGCCGCCGTAGTCATGGACAATGCCACGGGGGCTCTTCTGGCCGTCGTCGGCGGCCGGGACGCGGAAGAATCCAAGCTGAACCGCGCCATTCAGTCCAGGCGGCAGACCGGCTCCCTGTTCAAACCTTTCATTTACGCCACGTTTTTCCAGCAGGGCAATTCTGCGGATACCCGCATTTCGGATGACAGGATTGCCTATGGGGAAATACGCGGAGCCGCCAACTGGTCCCCCCGCAATTCGGACGGAACGTACCGGGGCATGAAGCCAGCCTCCTTCGGCCTCATCCTTTCCCGCAACACCATGTCCGTGCGCATCGGCAACCGCGCCGGTTTGTCCAATGTCATTCAATCCGCACAACTGGCGGGCTTCCACGGAAATATTTCCCGTACCCCGGCCCTTTATCTGGGCACGTGGGAAGCGTCCCCTCTGGACATTGCCAGCGCCTACAGCGTTTTTGCCAACGGGGGCGTACGCCCCACACCGTACATCATTGACCATATTACGGATTCCCAGGGCCAGCCGCGCTTCGCCATCACCAAGAGCAAGCGCACCGTCTATTCCCAGCGGGCGGCGAACATTACCTCTTCCATCCTCCAGCAGGTCTGCAAGCCCGGAGGCACGGCAGGCAAAATTACCACGCTGGGCTTTAAATCCCCCTGCGGCGGCAAAACCGGAACCACGAATAATTATACGAACGCATGGTTCGCCGGATATACGTCCAACCTCACCTGCAGTGTCTGGGTGGGGTTTGATTCCTCCACCAAAATTCTGGAAAAAGGCTACGGAGGCACCCTGGCCCTGCCCGTCTGGGTGGACATTATGCTTGCCGCCCAGAAGGAAGGCTATCCCGCCAACGCCATCCGTACGCGTCCCGGTTCGGAAGGGCAGGCCGTACTCGTCTGCCGGGAATCCAATCAACTGGCCCATTCCGGCTGCCAGTACGCCAAGACTGCGTATTTTGAAACCTCCGCAGGCTACCAGGCCCCCGCCAACATGTGTGAACGGCACATTCCCATGGCGGAACCGGATTCGGAAGAGAGCATTCCCTATGCGGAACCGCTGGACGGCAGCGACGATAACATCCCCCTGGCCGAACCCGTGGAAGAAACGGACGGCATCCCCTACGCCACCCCCATCTGATTGCTTATTTTTTCCTTATGATTTCCCCATTTTTTCCCTGGTTCCTGGCCTTTTTGCTGCTGATCGCCTGCGTGGCGCTGCTGGTTCTGCTGCTGCGGTACCGGGACCGCTCCGTCCGCCTCGAAGCGGAATCCCGCTCCTGGCAGGAACGGGCGGAGGACAGAACCCAGATGCTCCGCCGGGCGGAAGAGGTGCTGAAAGATTCCTTCGCCGGCATCAGCGCGGAAGTTCTCCGGAACTCGGAGAAACAGTTTCTGAACCTGGCGGAAACGCGGCTGCAAAGCCAGCGCCAGCAGGCCAACCATGACCTGGATTCCCGCAAACAGGCCATCGAGTCCATGCTGAAGCCGGTGAGCGAATCCCTGAAACTGGTCCAATCCCGGCTGGGAGAGATGGAAAAGGAACGCGTGGGTGCCTATACGGACCTGAAAACGCAAATCCGCTATATCCTTTCCGGCAATGAAGCCCTGAAAAATGAAACCGCCAGGCTTTCCCAGGCTCTGCACCACAACAGCGTTCGCGGCCAATGGGGAGAACTCCAACTGCGCCGCGTGGTGGAACTGGCGGGAATGGTGGAGTACTGCGATTTCACGACTCAGGAAACCCGTTCCAGGGAGGAGGAACGGGTGCGGCCGGACATGGTTATTCACCTTCCTGGAGGCCGTTCCATCATCATTGACGCGAAAGCGCCCATGGCATCCTACCTGAATGCCGGGCAGACGGAGAATCCGGAAGAGCGCAGCCAGTGGATGGCCCGCCATGCCGCGGACGTCAAGAGGCATTTGCAGCAATTAAGCGCCAAGAATTACTTTGCCCAGTTTTCCCCATGCCCCGAATTCGTCATTATGTTCCTGCCCGGGGAATCCTTTTTCCAGGCGGCTCTGGAAGCAGACCCCTCCCTGATTGAATTCGGCGCGGAGAATAAAGTCATTCTTTCCACCCCATCCACCCTGATTGCCCTGCTGAAAGCCGTCGCTTACGGATGGAAGCAGGAGCAGCTGGCGGATAATGCCAAGAAAATTTCGGAAGCGGGAGCAGACCTGTACAATACCTGCTCTATCCTTTCCGGTCATTTTTCCTCTCTGGGCAAGAGCCTGAATCAGGCGGTAGCCCAGTACAACAAAACCGTTTCCTCTTTTGAACACCGGTTCATCCCCCGGGCCCAGAAGTTGAAAAACTTGGGCGTCACCTCCACGAAGGAGCTTCCCCGCTCCCTGGAAGACATTACCGAACAGGCCAAATCTGCGGATGTTCCGGATACTACGTCCTGAAAGAGCGGCAACAATACGTCTTTTTCCCTTCCTGCCCATTTCCGAGCCGGGAAAATACAGCTCTAAGGCATCCCCCGCAAACGCTTTCCTGCGCCTGGAAGCATCTTGGAGATGTAGAGGAATTCAGCCTCCGGCGGCCCTGCCCTTCCCGGAATTTTCAACAATTCCTATGCGCGGCAACGGGAAACGGCAGGCTGCTTTCATCATGCAGCCGGGCAGATAATTCCCCCGCGGCGGCGCACACCGGCACCCGGAAGGCATCCAGAGCGGAACGGGAACTGTAGCCCCACCCCACCAGAATAAGCCGTGTTCCGGCGTTCACGGCCGTGTTGCCGTCATGGGCGGAGTCCCCCACCATGCACACCTGCGCCGGCTCCCTGCCCCAGGAACGGACGATGGACAGCAGGGAGTCAGGTTCCGGCTTGCGCGGAAAGCGTTCGGAAAAACCCATCACCTCCCGGAAGGGAATTTCAGGCAGGATATGGCGCACCAGCGGCACCGTAACCGCATGGGGCTTGTTGGATAAAACGCCCAGAGGATGGCCTTCTCCGGCCAGGGACAACAGCATTCCCCGGATGCCGGGGTACGGAACCGTGCCCTCCTGCCAGGTGTGCGGGTATTCACGCATGAATCCCCGGTGCACCGCTTCAAAAGCTTCCTCCGGCACGTTTCCGTTGAAATAGCCTTTCAGGGAAGCCAGGCAAAGCTCCCGGGCCCCCTTGCCCACCATTTCCCGGATGGCGTCCACGGAATGCTCCGGATACCCCAGCGCCTTCAAGGCCAGGTTCAGGCCGCGGGCGATACCGGGAATGGAGTCCACCAGCGTCCCGTCCAGGTCAAAAACAAAACCCGTTTTCATGGATTCAATGGCAGAACCCCCGTTCGGAAGTTTCCACGAATTGGATGATTCTCCTCAGGCAGGCATTTTCCGCATACCCCGAATGCCGCAGTTCCTCCAGAGCTTCATGAACGGTCAGCTTTTTATTGACGAAAAGCTTTTTATAGCACATGCGCACGGCTTTCAGGTCTTCTTCGGAAAAGCCGCGCCTCTGCATGCCGATGGAGTTAACGGAACGCGTTACGGCCGGGTGGCCCTCCACGATCGTGTACGGCAGGACATCCTGGCTCACGCGGGCCATTGCTCCCACCATGGCATGTTCCCCGATGCTCACAAACTGGTGTACGGCGCAACATCCCGCCAGGATGGCGTAATCCCCCACCGTAACATGGCCGGCGGCGGTAGCGAACCCGGAGAAAATCACATGATTGCCGATCTGGCAATCGTGCCCGGCATGGCAGGAAACCAGGAAAAGGTTGTTATTCCCTATCCGCGTCGCGCCGCCAATGTCCGTAGCCCGGTTGATGGTGGCGTTTTCACGGAAGACGTTGTTATCCCCCACTTCCAGATAAGTCGGCTCTCCCTTGTATTTCAAATCCTGGCTTTTCAGGCCGATGACGGAAAACGGGAAAAATTCGTTGCCGCTGCCGAAGGAAGAAGGACCGTCTATAACCACATGGCTGTGCAGCACGCAGCCGGGCCCCAGTTTGACATGTTCCCCGACAACGCAAAAGGGACCGATTTTAACATCATCCGCGATCTCTGCAGCAGGATGCACTACTGCCGTTGGGTGTATTTCTGGCATGGCTGAAACAAGTATGAAACAAATTCAGGTGATTAAAAGCCTAAACCCCGCAGGGCCGTCTTTTTATCACATTTGGCCGGAAGCGGCCGCATAAGCCTCCATCTCAGGCAGCCAGGGAATCAGCAGAACGTAGATGAGTTGAAGGCACAGAATGATCAGCACCAACGTCATCACCACTTTACGGAGCGTGAGGGAGCCGTTCAGCACATCCGTAGTCCCCAGCTTCCTGTCCCAGGGAGTAAAACCGAAACGGCGCACCCACCACCAGGAAAAAAACAGGGCCAGCAGCATCAGGGAAGGAGCAAAACACCCCAGACCAAGCACCATGACGAACAGGGAGCGCCGGAATGCCATGGGGAAAGAAAGGCGTCTTCCCCGGTAGTCCCTGACGGAAACGCCCAGCATGGCTTTTCCCGGGGTTGTGCCCAATGTTCCAAGAAATGCAGTTTCCATGAGAATCATCGGGAGGCAGAGGTAAAGCAGAGCTTCATAGGAACCAGGAAGAAAACCGGGATTGAAAGCAGCGCCGGATACCCTGAGCACAGCCAGGTACAGCGTCATGTGCATCATTACATCAGCCATTCTGCCAAGAAAACGGACGTACGCATACGGAACCACCAGCGGCACTCCCTCCTCCGCGGCCTCCCCTCCTTCTTCCGGCAGGCAATCCGCATCTGCGGAAAGCGCCGGGACATCTTCTCCCCCTGCGTTTTCCAGCCTCTCTTCCCTCCCGTTCCGCCGTTCCCCTTCTTCTCTGCTGACGGCACCTGCTCCTTTCAATGCCGGAAGGTCACGGATGCATACCCACTCCGGGCATCCGGCATGCCACGCCCGGGCGTTTTCCGGAATGAGGCCCGCCTCCAGCATGGAAATGACCTCCACTTCCGGCAGAGGCCCCTTCCGTTCATGATCCTGAATCCAGTAAATATCCATAGGCGATTCCTGTTACATACTGCGCAGGGAGCGGGCCGGATCCTGGCGCGCCGTGATCAGGGCAGGAATGATGGATGCCACCACGACCATGACAAAAGCTTTCACCGCCTGCCATGCCAGCTCCGCCCAGTCAATCACCACCGGGATATTCGCCGTGCCGTGGAAGGCCACAGGGAACGGGTCAAAGCCTATTCTCGCAAGAAAACCCTGAATCTGCATGCGGTATTCCAGCACCAGAAGCCCCAGCCCTACACCCAGGAGAGCTCCCACAAAACCGATGATGACGCCCTGCCACAGGAAAACGCGCACCACCTGGAACGGCGTGGCTCCCAAAGCCTTCATCACGGCGATTTCCTTTTTCCTCTGGATGGAAACGGTAAACATCACCGCCATGATGCAAAAAGCGGAAATCAGGGAGATGAAGGACAGGACAAAGCTCATCATCATGCGCTCCTTCTGCATCAGTTCAAACCACGCGTTAAAGCGGTCATGCCAGGTTTCCAGCGTCCATGCGGAAGAAGGCTTCTCCTTTTCCAGCGCCTGCATCACGGGGGCCAGCATCGTTTCCACATGGTAAGGGTCTTCCACGCGCAGGGCCACGGCCTGCACCACGTCATCCTCATAACCCAGCAATTCCTGGCCGATGACCAGCGGAATGAAAAGATCCGGGCTGGGCGTATGCTGGGAGGCCCGGTAAATTCCGATCACCTCCAGGTCTTTCGGCATCACCAGCTCCTTGATTTTCCGGAAGCATTCCATATCCGCCTCATTTCTTGCCCCGGCCTTGAAACCGCTCAAAACGGTTTCCCATTCCTTCCGCGTTCCTTGCGGAAAGGCCACCCTGCCGTTGTCCGCAATTTCCCCGTCGTTCAGCACGGCAAGCAGATCCATCAGGCTGGAACGTTCCGCATCCCTGCGCGGGACGGACAACAGCCCGTTAAGCAGGGAAAACGCCCTGTCCACGGAGGCTCTGCCGGCCATTTCACGCTCTCCCTCCGTCTGCAGGTTCTTTCCCCACTCCTTCAAATCCTTGAGTTCCCGCGCGTTTTTTTCCGCCAGCATCGGCAGTTCCGTCTGCTGGTAGGCGTGGGAAATTTCCTGAAAATTGCGGGTCGTATAAACCCGGACAACATCTCCCACATTCAATCCCATGTTCTCCGCCACGATGGAGGAAACCACAGCCTTTTCCCCCATGTCCAGTTCCGCATCGCCAGCTACCACCAAACGCTTCAAATCCTCCAGCTGGGCGGCGTTTTCCGTATCAATGGCCCGGAAAAAGCAGGGCCTCTGCCGCCCCTGCACATCCACCAGCGCATAGTCTTCTATCAGGGCGTAGGTGGACTGGACGCCGGGAACGTGCCTGAGTTTCTCCCCCAAATCCATCCAGTCCGGAATCACTTCCCTCACGCCGAAGTCGTTCCGGTAGCATACCTGGACGTGCGGGGAGTGCGCAAACAGATTCCCCTGAATTTCCTTCTGGAGGCCTCCCATGACGGACAGCACGACAATGAGCACCATTACCCCCAGAGATACGCCCAGCAGGCAAATCAGGGTAATAATGGAAAAGAAAGTCCGCAACGGGTTCAAATACCGCAGCGCCAGGCTCAGGCTGATGTACCGGCTCAATAGGTTCTTCATGAATAACGCGGCACACCTTGCCTGATTGCGCTCCCCTTTCCAAGCCTAAAACATGTTCCGGGGAAGGAGATCGTTTACCTGCCTCCGGCACCCTGCCATTCCAGGCACAGCCAGCGGGCCATGGAGGCGATCACCCGGTCACAAGCGGATTCAGAATCCTTTGAATCCCTGATGAACACGGAAACCGCCATTTTCCGGCCGTTGGGAAGAACAATGATGCCGACGTCATTGCGGGCGGTAACGCCACCCCCCGGCAGAGTGAATCCGGATCCCGTCTTATGCGCCACCACGTAATCCCGCGGCAGCTGCCCTTTCAGACGTTCAGGACCTGTAGAACATCCCGCCATGATGTTCCAAAGAACACTCTGTGTGCCTTTTTTCAAAATTTTACCTTCGTCAAACGCCCGGAGAAGGGAGTTCATGGCCGACGGACGGCTTGAGTTGACATATTGCAAATCATGATTCCGGTGTATTTCTTCTTCCGTAAAACGGACATTAATGCCGTCAATTCCCCATTCCTTCAAATCCTTCTGCACGGCCTGCGGCCCTCCAATAAGGCCAAACAGAAGGTCGCAGGTGTTGTTGTCGCTTTCCTGGACAGTCA
>UMLG01035920.1_pt1 | contig 12145 bp, 9 predicted proteins | sample 1966511 | NCBI WGS metagenome assembly UMLG01 (sample SAMEA4836195, study PRJEB28245) | human gut metagenome | biome: gut microbiome; material: fecal sample | place: Denmark | collected 2008
TCCTCCCGCAGAGCGGAAAACCGGCGCAGGAACGCGCGGAAATCAGTCGTTTTGCGGGTGGAAACGGCAAGCTGCTCCCGCACAGCCTGACCGCCTTCCGCCTTGTTCGCGAAAACCGTCTCCATCGCGGTCTGCGTGCGCTCGGCCTGCTGCTGCCAGCGGCGCTCCTGCTGATCGTCATCCTCCTTGTACCACAGTGTATGCTCGTCCACCGCGAACACGCGCGTGAGCGTAGCGCAGTCGTAGGAGTTCAGCCGCGTGCGCCGAAAATGCCGATATACCGCCTCGGCGGTCAGCACGGGTAGCTCGTCCCGCAGTTCACGGTAGATATTCTGCCGCCGAACTGACACCTTTTCCGCCTGCAGGCAGCGGTAATCCAGCGAATCCAGCATGCTTTCGACCGCAATATCGCACGACAGATCCCATAGATCGGCATCGCGTCCGCGTGTCTTTCCGGGATGGCGCAGCAGACAGTGGAACAGCGTGTGCAGATAGGCGCGGTTGACGTTCGCGCGGGAGCGCTCGTACTGCTGCGCCAGCCAGGCACCGCTGAAAAACAGCACGCGCGTGTCGGTAGCGAGCGTGGGTGTATCGTAACCGTCTGCCGCAGGCAGCGCCGCCAGCGCGGAATCGAGGAACGGCAGGTTCATGTACAGTTCGGTGCGGGCAGAAAACAGGATTTCGCGTCCGATAGAAGTCCAGCGGGAGGACTGCGACATAGAAAACATCACCTCACAGGTTCATCTTGCATCGTAGGGCGGGGTGCCCTACGGATTTATTGATAACTTCTATATATTTATATCATAATTCAAACGATTTGGCGCGTCCCTTGGACTGCGTTTTGCCGGCGGCTGACAGCAGAACGGACAGCGCTGCTGTCTGCTCTGCTTCGCGGGCAGACGTGCACGCGGCATCCACATCGGCGGCAGAGAGCACACCGAGCGACAGCAGGAAGGTCAATGCAGCGGTCTCGCCTGCCTTGGCGCAGGACTGCGCCAGATTGCCGCCGTGGGTGCGTAAAACCGTAAGATACTCCGCTTTTGCGGCATCCGAGAGCGCAAACGGTACGGCAAGCCGCCGCACGGCTACACGTGCCGCGACCGAAAAATCGTGCCGCTCAAGCAGTTCGCTCAGGGCAGCATCATACTGCCGAAAATTCAGCACACCGCCGTCAAAGCACTGGCGGTAGCTGTATCCTGCACCGTGAATGCGCCGCTGAAAAATATGCGCCGGACTGAGGTCCTCCAGTTCCTCGACGTACTCGGGGAACAGCAGGCGCGCGTGCTCATCAAACCGCACATCGAGTTCTCCGGCGTACTCGCCGAGCAGCCTGGGCAGGCAGGTCGGCGCGAAAGGCTCGGCGTGCAGGATAACCTCGCGCAGGCTCATGCAGTTCATCAGCGCACCGCCGCCGAATTCGCTGACGGCATCAGTCAGTTCGATACGTTCAAGGTTTCGGCAGTTATAAAATGCATAACTGCCAACACTTTTTGCATCCTTCGGGAGCGTAACCGTGCGGATAGCCGCCGCATTGTGCTTCGGCTCCGTGCCGCCGCAGGTAATACGGACAGCGAACGTGTCCTTGCCTGTCAGATCGGGGACCCGCTCGCTGAGTACATACGCGCCGACCTCGGTAACAGGCACACCGTCTATCTCATCCGGCAGACGCACAATATCGTCCTGCGTTTCGCACCGCAAAAGCGCAATGCCGCCGCTCGCACTCCGCGAACAGGTCAGCCGCAGTTCGTTTTCACCCTCGATCACCCGCATTTGCACTCATGTCCTTTCTGCTTTTTCATTCTGCTACCCATTATAGCACAGTGTGCAGAAAAAGACGATACTGCGCCCTTCATTCTCATAATAAGAATTTATAACAGAAATAATATATTGTTTTTCGCAAATCACACTTGACAATCCACTGTTTTGCGAATATACTGTGACCATACCAAGTAAACCAACACAAACCAATGACGAAGACGAGTAGCAGGGAGACCGAACCTCCAAGAGAGCCGCAGGCGGTGTGATTGCGGCAGGCAAGGACCGTGTGAATGGACTTCAGCAGGGCAAGGCGAACGGCTTCGGCCAAGTAACTGCGACGGGGACTCCGCCCGTTATCAGGGGAGCGCGCATTGTTTGATGTGTGAGCAGAGTGGACGCAGTTTGCGTCAATCTGGGTGGTACCGCAAGAGCGTATTCGCTCCTGTCCCAAGAGAAATCTGGGACAGGAGCTTTTTATTTTGTAAAACAAATTGAGAGTGAAACTATTCACCATCTCTCCACTCTATCTGAAATTTGTAAAGGAGCAATCACCATGGCTAAGATCCCCCACAGACTTTATTTGACCGAAGACCAGATGCCCAAGCAGTGGTACAACCTGCGGGCGGACATGAAGGAAAAGCCGGACCCGCTGATTCATCCGGGCACGCACCAGCCGCTGCCGGAAGAAGCGCTATATCCCATCTTCTGTGAAAAGCTGGCTCATCAGGAGCTCGACAACGACACCCGCTACATTGATATTCCCGAGCCGGTGCTCGATATGTATAAGCTGTACCGTCCGTCTCCGCTGTGCCGCGCGTACAATCTGGAGAAGGCGCTGGACACCCCGGCTAAGATCTACTACAAGTTTGAGGGCAACAACACCTCAGGCAGCCACAAGCTGAATTCCGCGATCGCACAGGCGTACTACGCCAAGGAACAGGGCCTCAAGGGCCTTACCACCGAGACCGGTGCCGGTCAGTGGGGTACTGCACTCTCTGAGGCATGCGCGTACTTCGGACTGGATTTGAAGGTATTCATGGTTAAGGTCTCCTACGAGCAGAAGCCGTTCCGCAAGGCCATCATGCAAACCTTTGACGCGAATGTAACGCCGTCTCCGTCCAATACCACCGAGGCCGGCCGCGCTATTCTCGCACACGCCCCGACCACCGGCGGTTCGCTCGGCTGTGCGATTTCTGAGGCCGTAGAAGTGGCTACTACGCACGAAGGCTACCGCTATGTGCTCGGCTCCGTGCTCAATCAGGTGCTGCTGCACCAGTCCATCATCGGTCTGGAAAGCAAGCAGGCGATGGAAATGCTCGATGAGTATCCGGATATCGTGATCGGCTGTGCCGGCGGCGGCTCCAACCTCGGCGGCCTGATTTCCCCGTTCATGCAGGATAAGCTGCTCGGCAAGGCTGACCCGCGCATCATTGCGGTTGAGCCTGCGTCCTGTCCGTCGCTTACCCGCGGCAAGTATGTTTACGATTTCTGCGATACCGGCCATGTTACGCCGCTGGCCCGCATGTACACGCTCGGCAACGGCTTCATGCCCGCGCCCAACCACGCAGGCGGCCTGCGCTACCACGGCATGAGTCCGATCCTCTCCAAGCTGTACCACGACGGCTATATGGAGGCGGTTTCCGTCAAGCAGACCGACGTATTCGACGCGGCAGTTCAGTTCGCCAAGGTGGAGACCATTCTTCCGGCGCCGGAGTCCAGCCACGCCATCCGCGCCGCAATCGACGAAGCGCTCAAGTGCAAGGAGACCGGCGAAGCTAAGACCATCCTGTTCGGTCTGACCGGTACCGGCTACTTTGATATGGCAGCATACGAGGCGTATCACAATGGCACCATGCGCAACCACATTCCCACCGATGAAGAACTGCAGATCGGCTTCGATACCATTCCGCCGCAGGAATAAAACGCAATATAAGGTATATGGCAGACCTCCAATTTCTCTGCTGTATATAGCCGCCTGTTCCCCCACAGGCGGCTTTGTTTTGCCGAAAACAGGTTTCCGAAAAAACTTTCAAAAAATCTGAAAATAATTGTTGACATTAGGTCCCACCCGTGATATTATAATAAGGCAGTCAGCGAGAGCGACAAAGCGAAACGCCGACAGCGAAAGAAAATAGATCTTGTATGCGCCAGTAGCTCAGCTGGATAGAGTGTTTGGCTACGAACCAAAAGGTCGGGGGTTCGAATCCCTTCTGGCGTACCAGATCAACCGGTTATTTCGTAAGAAATGACCGGTTTTTCTTATTTTCTGATATAGGTAAAAGTTTTTGTTCCAATTTGCGAGAGGCAATATAAAGATGCCGCCGCCATACCGGCATACGAGCCGAATACCTAACTTTAGCCCTAAAAGAAACCCTGTCTGTTCCAACACCAGACAGGGTTTTCTCACTTTTACAGCACTTTTACGCCCGCGTTCTCGCACGCCGAAAGGAATTCCGACGGCAGTCTGCCGTCCGAAATGACGGTATCTACCTCATCGAGACCGCAAATGCGGAATGTACTTCTTCGATCAATTTTAGAGGAATCCAGCAGCACCGCCACATGCTCCGCGCGATGCAGCACAGTCTGCTTGAGCAGCGCCTCCTCCTCTACACCGCAGGCAAAGCCGGTCTCCGGACTGTAGCTCGTCACGCCGAGCAGCAGCAGGTCAAAATGCACGCCCTCCAGTTCCTGAATGCCGCGCACGCCGCACACGCTGTGGCTGAACCGGTTGAGCGTGCCGCCGGGAATGGACACCTTGGGCTTTTCCAGCCGCGCGAGTTCGATCGCGCACGTCAATCCGCTCGTGAAGATCAGCATCGGCTCATCAGGCACACAGCGTGCCACGGCGGTTGCCGTGCTGCCGGAATCCAGAAACACCGTGGTATTCGGCCGCAGCAGCGCCGCCGCCTTCTCTGCAATGATCTGCTTTTCCGACGCATTGCGCGCCGTGCGCCTGCCGAACTGGTCGTCCGTGCCGACGACTACCTCGACCGATTTGACGCCGCCGTGCACGCGAACCACTCTTCGCGCCTGATCGAGTGCCTTCAGATCGGTTCGCAGCGTCATTTCGGACACCGATGGAAAAGCCTCCTTCAGCTGTACAAAGCTCAGGCTTCCCTCTCGGTTGACCAGTTCGACGATTGCATTGCGGCGTTGTTCCATCGGTTGTTTCCTCCAATTAGTCGTGCTGCTGAAAGTTTGCCAGCAGATATTCCTCTGCCTCCGGGCACCACAGGCCGTTGTGTGCGTCCACAATGTCAGCCAGCGCGGTAAACCGCGCATCCTCCGCGCCCTTTGCCCGCAGATCGGTCAGCGCGGTAAGCGGCATGGTCAGGTGTGTGTAGATCAGCTTTTTGCCGCCCGGAATCTTGGGCAGGTTGAGCGTGGTTTCCGCCGCGGCATCCAGACCGCCGATATGCGTCACCATAACCGCCGGGTCGATACGGCCAGATGCGGTCAGCTCGAGCGATTCGATCATATCCGCGGTGTTGCCGCCGGTCGTGCCCATAACATGCGTGGAATTATAGTGTACATCATAAAAGTTCATCTTGGCAGAGAACTGCTTGTCGGTCGGGCCGGCGAAGAAGTTCAGGCAGCCATCGCGACCAAGCACGGCGCTGCAAAGCTCGACAACCGCCGCAACCGGCGCGTAGCAGAATACATCGTCAAAACCGGTGCCGCCGGTCATTTCGCGCAGCTCTGCCGCCGGATTCTCCATCTTGCCGGTGTTGACAAAGTGCAGATCGATGCCGTCCTTCTCCTTGACCTCGGCGGGCGGGAACAGCGCCTCGGCGCGTGCCAGACGGTCCTCGTTTACATCGGTCACAACGACCATGGACGGACGGACGTCACGGTGCAGCGCATACGTCAGCGCACCCAGCCCCATCGGACCGGCACCTGCCATGATGGCCAGCTTGCCGCCCTTTTTAATACCCATTTCGTGGTGATAAACACCCATCTTGGTGTGATAAGCGGCGTTGAACGCACCGATCGAGCAGCTCATCGGCTCGGCAAGAGACGCCTCGTAGTAGGCACGCCCCTTGTACTCGAGCAGGCAGCCAAGTTCCATAACCTCAGCCGGAATGATGCAGTAGGTCGCATCGCCGCCGAAGAACTCGTAGGAATAGCCGGGGCTCCACATCGTGCCCTTGTAGTTGAGCGCCGGCTGCAGCGTGAACTTCATGCCCGGCTTGAACTTATCCTGATGCTTCGCGCCAACCTTGACGATATCGCCCGCAAACTCATGACCCATGATGGCCGGATGCTCGGCAACATCGGGATGCACGCGCTTGTGCTCGGTACCAAGGATCGCGCACTTGTAGGTGGACATGCAGATGCTGTCGGATACGACCTTGACCAGAATCTCATCATCGCGGATTTCCGGCAGCTCAAAGGTATCCAGACGCAGATCATTCGCAGCATGCAGACGTACAGCCCTTGCTTTCATAATAATAACTCTCCTTTATCACTTAGGCAATAGATTTCAACAATTACAGCTTGGAAAAACGTACTTTCGGAAGCAGCTCCTTGATAACCGAGCGCTCGGCGGCCTGTGTGCCGCTGCACATGACATTCGCGGCTCCGGTCGCAGTCGAGAGACGGACAGCGTCCTCCTCGCTCATATCCTGCGACTCGGCATACGCCAGCGCGGCCACCACGCTGTCACCCGCACCGACCGTACTGCCGACCGGAACCTTGAGTCCCTCAGCATAAATCGTGCTGCCCTTGCGCAGATACAGCGCGCCGCGTCCGCCCAGCGAGATAACCACCCGTTCGATGCCGCTCTCCAGCAGCTTTTGCCCCTCTGCGGTCAACTCTTCGATGGTTTCCAGTTTTTTGCCCGCCAGACGCGACAGCTCATCATCATTCGGCTTGATGAGGTACGGCGCGGCCTTCAAGCCTTCTGCCAGTAAAGCGCCGTCCGCATCGAGGAACACCCGCGCACCTGCGTTTTTGCATGCGCTCGTCCACACGCGGTAGGTGTCCTGCGGTGCGCCCTTCGGCAGACTGCCCGCCAGCACCACGATGTCGCCTGCGTGCACCTCAGCCAGAAGGTCGTTCAGCAGCGCATCTAAATCTGCGTCCGTGACGGTCAGCCCCGGCTCATTGATGTCGGTATTCGTGTGGCCGACCCGGTCAATGATTTTGATATTCGTGCGGGTCTGCCCCTCAACGAACCGGAACTGCGTGGTGAAATTCTCGTTTTTGAGCAGCTTTTCGAGCGTTCTGCCGCTCTCACCACCCAGAATGCCGACTGCGCGGCTGTCTCCGCCGAGTTTGGCAATCACCTTGCTCACGTTGATGCCCTTGCCGCCGGGATCCGTGCGCATTTCCGTGATGCGGTTGACCGTGTCAAGCGCCATACCCGGAATTTCTACCGTTTTATCCAATGCGGGGTTGAGTGTTACCGTATAGATCATGGAATGACCCCTTTCAGGTATTTGAAACTGTTGAAACGAAAGCTATAATTATAATACCAACAGCCCGTGCAAGCGTCAATCTGTTATTTCAACAAATAATCACTTTCGTTTTTGTGATGATTCACAAGAGCGCATTCTCTCTGTAAATTCTGTTCTGCGCACAAAAGGAGCGGCAATGCAGAATATTTTCCGCATTACCGCTCCCTTTTATGCTTAATTTCCGTGTTCTGAGAACAGACGATCCAGCTTTTCTTCCAACAGCTGCACGACTGCGTCGCGCTGACCGGTCCGCAGGCGCTCGATCAGCTCAGGCTCCTCGATCAGCTGTGCGCTCACCATGCGCATGACCTCCACCGGAATCGGATCATCGGTATCCGGCGCAAGCAGCACAAATGCCCCCATAATCATCTTTCCGGCCTCGTAGACCGGCGGCTGTGCCTGTAAATAGCCGAATCGGCAGTCCGATACCGCCTTTGTCCTGCAATGCAGCAGCAGCGCGAACAGCGGCTTGATATAGGTATCGCCCATGGCTTCCCGTCGACGCAGCTGCTGCGCCACCAGACACGATGCGTCCTCATTCGGGCAGAACAGACGGCTTGCCGCGTCAATCAGGCCCTGCCGCGAAACCGGTTTGCACACAGTCCGGATGCATAAATGGTCGAGCATCTGCACCATCGAGCGCGTGAGGCGATAGGTGTAGCGCAGGCCGCCTTCGGCCGCCGAGGCGGCAGACGGCTCTGCCGGTGTGCCGGTCCGCACGGTGCCGTTCAGCCGCTGCACCGCATCCCGCAGAAGGGCGCGGTCCGGCTCGAGCAGCGCGGGATTGACCGTAATCGACGGATACGCCAGCTCGAGCGGCACGGTTGCAATCACAAGGTCGATGCCGCGGCTGTGCAGCTGCTCTGGATCGAGTTCGCGCACCGAACAGCAGCCGTCCACCTTGAGGGTCGGGAATTCGCCCTCGATACGCGAAGCCAGAAATCGACTTGAGCTCATACCCAGCGGGCACGCAACCACCACGCGAGCGGCCTGCCGCAGTGCGCCGTTCTGCTCGAGCACCGCGCCAAAGTGCATGGCAAGATATGCCGCTTCGCTGTCCGGAATGTGCGGCAACGCCAGTTCCATCTCGACGGTGTCGCATGCGGCGCGTGTTGCCGCCCACAACTGCGGATATTCACGCTGAATCGTGTCCAGCTGCGGATTATCCATGTGAATCTGCTCACGCACGCGCAGCAGCATCGGCCGTAAATGCGTAAACAGGTTGTCTCTCAGCGATGCATAGCCCGAGAAATCCACGCGCATCGCGCGTTCTACCTCGCTGATCAGCCGTCCGGTCAGATGGCGCAGGTGCATCTCGCCGGCTCCCCATTTTTCGCCATCGTCACCGGTGATATACGCTGCCAGATACTGCTCTAAATACTGCACTTCCTCGGTCGGCAGCGTCAGTCCGAACGCCTGTCCCAAAGCTGCCCCTAACCGCTGTGCGGCGTTTTCCGGCAGATGAACTGCGGCAGACGAACCGCCCTGTTCGCGCAGCTGCTGCACCGCCAGCGTGCAGTGGATGGCAAGCGTCAGGAAGCCCGCATCCGGCAGACGGAGCTTCTCCTTCTGCTCGAACTGCTGCAGCACCTGCCATACCCGCTCGGCGATTTTCGTATTCAGCAGCGCGGCAAATGCGCCGCCTGCAGCAAAATTACCGCGCAGCACCGCCTGCAGCTCTTCTTCGGTCAGGCTGCTCTGCAGCAGCGCGGCAGCGGCACGGCGGCAGGACAGCTTTTCGCCCTTGAGCCATACGCCCACACCGGGTCGGCGGTGCAGCGTCACCGCATACGAGGATACCCACTGCCCGATTTCGTCCAGATCGGCGGCCAGTGTGCTCTCGGAGACGAGCAGCTCCCGCGCCAGTGCTGCGGTTTTCATCGGCTCACGCGCCTGCAGCAGCATACCGAGCAGCTTTTGCCGCCGCTGACGGCGCGGCAGCTCCGCGTAGACTGTGCTGCCGTTCAGCAGCGCGCGCATTTGCTCCCGGCGTGCGGGCGGCTCGTCCAGCAGCAGTCCCTGTCCCGGACTGCGTACAAAGCGATAGCCTGCCGCGGCAATCCATTGCTCCACACTCGGCAGCTCACGCAGCACCGTGCGGCGGCTCACGCTGATGCTCTCCGCGAGCATCGCCGCCGTCACCCAGCCCTGTGGCAGCGTCAGCAGACGGTCGATTAACTTTTGCCCGTTCGCAGTCAGCGAAGGCAGGGTTTCAGACATCGGGATGGCTCCTTTCTATAAAATCCAACAGGTTTAGAATGGAAAATGAATGTCACTGTCAGCATAGTGCATTCATTTGTAAATTCATTTGCAATCGTGTATACGTTAATTCTCCCTTTTCCATTCTCAATTACTTATCTCTATGATACCACATTCTAAAATGACAGCACAAGTGACACTGTTCCGTATCCTGCGTTTTTTGTCACCATCTGCCGGTGACACAACTCCGACAACCCGCTCTGCTGTCACCTCTGTTCTGTGCAGACTGCACAAGCAGCCATCCTTTCCCCTGCGCGTTTTCGACAGTCTTACGACATTTGTCACCATTCGCCGGTGACATCAGTCACTATAGTTTCCCTTGTCAGACCCGGATTCCGCCTGTACAATATAGTCAAACGAAACGAAAGCGACTCCCCGAATCCCGCAAGTCATGCGGCAACACAGATAAGGAGTTGAAAAGCTATGAAAAACGCAATTTCCCGTTTTGGCAAGTTTTTGAGCGGCATGGTCATGCCGAACATCGGTGCATTTATTGCATGGGGCTTCCTCACAGCGCTGTTCATCGAAAAGGGCTGGTTCCCGAACGAACGGCTCAGTTCGATGGTCTCACCGATGCTGAGCTACCTGCTGCCCATTCTCATCGCCGGTCAGGGCGGCTATATGGTCGCAAAGGAACGCGGCCGCGTCATTGCCTGCATCGCCGTCATCGGCTGCATCTGCGGCTCGGACTACACCATGCTGATGGGTGCGATGGTGATGGGCCCGCTGGCAGGCTGGGTCATCAAGCAGTTTGACAACCGCGTGGAGGAGCACATTCCCGCCGGTTTTGAAATGCTGGTCCACAATTTCTCCATCGGCATCCTCGGCATGCTGCTGGCGATCCTCGGCTACTACGTTATCGGCCCGTTTATGACCGCCATTCTCACCGTACTTACCGCAGGCGTTGATTTTCTGGTCAGCCACAGCCTGCTGCCGCTGGTTTCCATCTTTATTGAACCGGCAAAGGTGCTGTTCCTGAACAACGCCATCAACCACGGTATTTTCAACCCAATTGGCGTCAGCCAGGCTGCAGAGGCCGGCCGCTCCATCATGTACATGCTCGAGACCAATCCCGGTCCCGGTCTGGGCGTTCTGCTGGCGTACTGCCTGTTCTGCAAGGACAAGACCACACGTCAGTCCGCTCCCGGCGCGGTTGTCATTCACCTGCTCGGCGGTATCCACGAGATCTACTTCCCGTACATTCTGATGAATCCGATCATCATTCTGGCTCCGATCGCGGGCAACTTCTGCGCGATCCTGTTCTACACCATGACCGGTACCGGTCTGTCCGGCCCGGCATCCCCCGGTTCGATCATTGCCTACATGGCGATGGCGCCGCGTGACTCCGTTCTGACGGTATTTATCGGCGTTGTCCTTGCAGCTGCCGTATCGTTTGTACTCTCGTCTGTCATTCTCAAAGCAACTTCCGGCAATGCGCAGAACCTCAGCGAAGCGCAGGCCAAAATGCAGGATATGAAGGCGCAGGCCAAGGGGGAAGCACCCGCAGCCATCAAATCCGCACCGATAAACGCCGGTGACGTGCACAAGATCGTCTTTTCGTGTGACGCAGGCATGGGGTCGAGCGCGATGGGCGCGACCAAGTTCCACAACCGCATCAAGGCCGAGCGTCCGGAGCTGATCGTCACTAACTCCAGTGTAGATAACGTACCTGCTGACGCAGATATCGTTGTCTGCCAGCGTGTTCTCGCCGAGCGTGCCCGCAGGAGTGCACCGCAGGCACAGATCATCACGATTGACAACTTCCTTGCGGACCCGAATCTGGACACCCTGTACCAGACGCTGACCGCTGCACCTGCCGCGAAAGCCGCGGCTCCCGAAACCACTGACGAACCTGCCGCGCAGGATCAGGGCCTTGTAATCCAGGCCGAGGACATTCAGCTTGGCTTACCCTCTGTTGATAAGGAAACCGCGATCCGCGCCGCAGGTGCGCTGCTTGCCAAACGCGGCTATGTCGATGCCGACTACGCCGATGCAATGGTCGAGCGCGAAAAGCTCGTTACCACCTACATGGGCATGGGCGTTGCCATCCCGCACGGCACGAGCGAAAAGAAATCCACTGTCAAGAAGTCCGGCGTTGTCATGCTGCAGTACCCTGACGGCGTAGACTTCGGTGACGAGAAAGCATACCTCATTTTCGGCATTGCCGGTGTCGGTGATGCACACCTTGACCTGCTCGCCCATGTCTGCGAGGTCCTCGAGGACGAGGAGGCGCTTGAAATGATGAAGAAAACCCCGGATATCAAGTTTGTACTGACCCACCTGCAGTAAAAGGAGAGAGTTTCATGAAACAGTTTACCATCACCATTCAGGATAAGGAAGGCCTGCACGCCCGTCCGGCCGGTCTGCTGAGCAAGGCCGCCAAGGGCTTCCAGTGCGCGGTAACGCTCACCAAGGGCGAAAAGACCGCTGACCTCAAGAAGATTTTCGCAGTAATGGGTCTGGCCGTCAAGGGCGGCGACAGCATCACTGTTGCCTGCGACGGCGCGGATGAGGAAGCTGCAGCGGCTGCGCTTGAGAAGATGTTCGCTGAGATCAAGTAACTGAATTTCGACACAATCAAACCTGAAAAACCAGGAGAGGGATAACCTCTCCTGGTTTTTCCTGTTCCGAACGCAAAGGGTCTCCCGCCGAATGGCGGGAGACCCTTT
>UMLG01069170.1_pt1 | contig 12129 bp, 13 predicted proteins | sample 1966511 | NCBI WGS metagenome assembly UMLG01 (sample SAMEA4836195, study PRJEB28245) | human gut metagenome | biome: gut microbiome; material: fecal sample | place: Denmark | collected 2008
TATGGCATCTGCTTTTACTTTTGTTATGTCATTTCTAATAATCTGAAAAGGCAAATCCTCACCTCCCTACTTAAATCAAATAAATAATACTTCCATCGTCATTTGATATACGCAAAAAATCTTCTGCTGTATAATGATTTTCATCATTCTTGATGGTAAAATAGCTTTCTACATTTGCTAAGTACCCTATCTTTTCATAAAGAGGAACCGACTTGTTCCAATTCCCGTTTTGTTTATCCGACGTAGATAACCAGCCACTTACACTCACTGTTTCTCCTACCGAATAAAATTCCTTAAAAGCCTTTATTATATCAATAACGGAAAGCATAAGTGTTGTGCCTATTCCATGATTGCTAATCCTTGAGGGTACTTCCAAATAACCAAATCTAGCATGATGTTCATTTTTAAATTTTTCGATGTCTATGTGAATCTCCACACTACCATTCAATAAATCGTCTCCATGAATACCACAACGTATTTCACCATCTATATGATTATCCTTATTTGTAAAAACTTCCTCTATCCAGAATTCACCTCTTAATGACTTAATACTCTTTTCTTCATATGGATGATTAAGCAATTCCTCTATGAAATTATTATCCATCGATATTATTCCCCCTGGTCAACTTCTGGTCCATTGGACCAAAAGTTATTGCTCTTTCAAAATCTGATTGTTTAGATCAAAATATACCCAATCTCCTTCATTGATATCTTTACTGTATAATTCTTTATCTGCAATCTCCATATCAATTTCAGATCCGTTTTCATCTCTTAATAAGACTTTGTCCATAGCCACATAATCATCCGGACGCTCCTCACAACCGTAATCCGGTTCCATGATTTTCTTTACGATATACTTCAATCTAAACATCTCCTACAAATCTTTTAATTTCGTTCCGTTCTCGGTTTTCCAATCAACATTACCATTGGATGTATGTCCAAGTATTACAGCCGATGCAGCGGATGGAGCACTAAACTCATAATCCTTTTGGAATACTCCATCTTTTATCACTTCATCTTTGATAAGTGTATTTCGCAGATTATAATAACCTTTACCCTGGGTCTCCAATGACGGCACTGTATGGTCTGATATTTTTGAACCTGAAAGTACTGTGAATCCACCTGTACTTACAAAGCCTTTTGCACTTGCCTCTGTTCCCTTGCAATACAGATAAACTGTATCATCTGCAGCCTTCGGAACCGGCACAAGAACCTTATATCCAAGAGTATTGATAAGGATCTTCACGTTATCTATAAACTCTTCCATAGTAGCAATCTGTGCTTCTTTCAGTACAGTGTTCTTATACGTGTTCTTCGTCAGGATAGAATATCTGCCACATTCCTTAGCAATCTCAACAAAGCGATTCTCTAAATATCTAATTAAGGCTTTATTCAAGTCTCTACCTACAAAAATTACCGCAGTATTCCAGTAATATTTCTCCTTGCCGGACTGATAATCCCTAAGATGTTGAGAAAGCCTATCCAACACGTTTTCTGCTTCGCCGATATACACAGAATCCGTTCCGTCATCCTCCTGACACATTAAAAAGTACACACCGACACCTTTAATATCATCCCGATCACATCCTGCAATCTCTGTTCTTGGAATCTTTATGGCTTTTCCATTCCAATTCGATAATTCCGCTGTAGTCAAACTATCTGCGGATCCATTTACAAGAAAGAGTTCAATAGCTTTTCCATACATCTTATAATCCCTCCCATTAGCTGATTATCATTCATCAGCACTCTTGTTTTTTCTGTACTTTTCGCTCTTAATTCGTGCATCTTTAGGCTTTTTTGCATTTGCTTGAATTGCCCATAAATATCCTATTCTTATTGCGCCTTCTATTCTGTTTTCAGAACAAAGAACCTGTATACGTCTTTTGGATATCCCCCACTCATCTGCCATTTCTCGAATTGATTTATATTCCATACACTCTCCACATATATATAGCAATCAATAGTTAGTCTAATTATATTCTCAAATATGAATGAAATCAAACATATTCTTGGGAACAGCGTAAGTTGGGTGAAGTATGCCAAGAATTCAAAAGCGGGAATTCTTTGAAGGCAGATCAGATAGATACAGCAGGAGATTATCCCGTCTATGTAGGAAATGGATTAAGAGGGTATACTTCGGATTACAATCATGATGGTGAATTTGCATTGATTGGTCGGCAGGGGGCTTTGTGTGGAAATATGAATTACTGGGTTATTGAGAAAAAGATTCTTCCATACTTTAAGGATCTTGTAATGAGAGATATCACTCCACGAGATGTTCTTGCTTGGCAGAATGAAATGACTTAGATTCCGAAACACCGAGTACTTCGCCGATTTCTTTTACTGTGATAAAGGTTCTGCATTCAAACATTTCATTCACCTCCAATTACGTGTTTTTTCTTACGTAATACATTTGGGTTGAAAAAAAGCTCATTACTAATCACAGCAAAAATATTTAATTTTTTTGAAATCTGAGGAAGATAAAAGATAAGAAACAGAATTTGACTTTGTTTTGGAGTTATTTCGCTTCTGTTTTTTTAAAAAATTAGAATCATTTTAGAAGCAACAACCAAAAAAAGGCCTGAAACCGTGTAATTTCACACAGTCTCAGGCCTTGAAAATACTGGATTTGTGGAGCTAACCTCTAAACCACTCTAAGCTCACTCAAACTCGCAAATAAAATCTTACTACTATACTTTTTAGTATTGGTATTATGGTTCTATATGGTTTTATATGTGTTCTACTATCCTACATCCATAGGCTGTACTGAACGGTGTTATCAATTTGTTATCATGAGAATGTTATCAACTTCTAAATTGAATCATTCTTTCTTGACCAATTGTCTATAGAATAAAGTGTATAATTTTTGGTAAGTATTTTATTCACAAATTCCTGCGTATCTATTTTTGCCCACATTTTTTCAATTAATTCATTGCTTACGCGAACAAATCTTTCTTCTAACAGTTGTTTAAACATATTCGATGTATTAACATCCTGCTTATATGCCACTTCTAACACTTTGTTATCAAACACATATGATAAAAATACTTCCAATAATATTTTATTTTCTTCCGTATCTTCGCTCTGAAAGGCTCCTATTACCTTTATTAAATATTCACATAATTCTGTGTTACTTTGTATATATATTCCTCCAAAATTTTTTACTCCTATTTCTTCTTTTAACCCTGATATGACCATATTCTTTTTAGGAATATATAACGATCTTGCTGCCAATCCTCTATTTCTCAGATCAAATTCATACCATAAATCATTTTTACAAGAATAGGTAACATGAATTCTTCTTTCTTTATGCGCAACTTCAATTTTGCTTACCTCTTTATTCTTAAGTGCATATTGATGCAATAAATTTCCCATATCTATATTACATATAACATTTTTAACTCCTGCCAAAAAATTATCTTTACACACGACACCTATAAGACTACTCAAGGTTGCACTACTTCGTACTTCCTTCAGTAAATATTCTCCCGCTCTTGTCATTTCACATTCGAAAATATTTATCTCTTCCAATTCAGCAACATCTTCGGCCGAAACTATCTGTCTTACACCTTCATTTTCTAATGCTAAACACTTCAAATGCGCCAATCTATGAATTAATACATCTTCATCTATTGGTTCTATACGACTATTGCTATAATCATCATAAATCAAAGGACGCATTAAATATCTTCCTTCAGATACCGCCCAAGATTGTGCATAATCTTGATCCTCTAATCTATCCATCTGTTCCTGCACATAATCTTTGTATACGTCATATATATCAGACAATATTTCATTATTTGCATCTAATTCAATTGCAGATCTTGCAACATTTGTTTGATATTTGCTGTTTTTTATATTTGCTATCGCCAATATTGATGTATTTTTATATCCAGGTGTAGAAAATTCAACTCGTATTCCCTCAACACAAGTCCCAATTGGTAAAATTGCTTTTCTTTGCACACGTCTATTATCTGCACTCATCAAACACCAATCAGACATGTACTTCAAGTGCCTTACCGCATAAGCTACTGTCACATTTCCATGTTTCTTTTCATATACATCATATTTTTCTCCATCAACATCATGGCCTGTTTCGTTTAAATATTTTATCAGTATTTCTTTTAGAGAATTATAACCAATTCTTATATTTTCATTGCCGTCAACAGATAAATATACCGGAATTTCTGGAACTACAATCCACTTTCGTAAATCATTTTCTAGTTTTGCCATGTCTACATCACTTCTGACATATAATTTTACCATTGTTCCATGTTGTTTGATTCGTACATCTAACTCATTTTTATTCATCTTACGTAGTAAATAACTTCCATTTACCTTTCGCAGATTAATACTATTTGCTTCCTCTTGCTCATCGGAACTTGTCACTATATCAATATCATTTGCAACCATAAAACAAGTCAAAATTCCAATACCAAAATGACTTATAGATGTAAAATTAGGAAATTGTTTTTTCACCACTTCATCTCTATATTTTGATGCTCCAACTTTCAATAAATAATTTTCAACATCTTGGATAGACATTCCAGTTCCATTATCCCAAAAGCTCAATTGCCGCTTAGCGCTATTCCATTCAACCCAAACCTTTCCCTGCGAATAATCCTTTCCATTTCTTTTTTCATATTCTGTCTGTAATCTCACCGCATCTATACCATTTTGCACCAGTTCTCTAACCACAACCGAAGAATCATTGTATAACGTATGGCCAACCAACAATTGTAAAATATTGTCCTGAGCAATAGTAAACTGCAATTTTTTCTTTTCAAATCCATTAACCTCTATCTGAGATTCATCAACTTCTCGCCAAGGAAATTCATATCCTACTGCTCCTTCTCGTTTTTGAGCTTTTTCAACTATTTCACAACATTTAGCTAATTCTTTACGCGTATACTGCAAATATGAAGATAAGCCAAAATAAGCCTCTGCAGTTTCAGCTCCATCAAAGTACGCTGTAATTTCTATCGTATCTTTCTGTTTACTATTATCAACAACTCCTTCTTCATTTCGCTGATCTTTTGGGCGAACAGCTCTAACGGCCATTTGCTTTTCCCATTCAAGAACACTTACTGGATTACTTACATTAATAAGCCTTCTAGCAACTGAAGGAGTTCTATCTCTTGTTATGTGCAACAAATCTGCCGTTCGCAAAATAATTGCAATATAATTAAGATTTACTTTTTCATTTTCTGTATTTCCATACATCTTTTTTACTTTATATTTTGAAAAATCTTCTATATCATCTTTATGATGACTCTCACATATCATAGCCAAATCTGCTGTAAACATTTTATCTAGATTTTTCAATATATCCTCAATTTCCTGACACACAGCCTCGGCTTCGCCTAAATTCCTAGCATTCTTTCCTTCAATCCATTGCCGAATACGTGCAGCATGATTTTCACGCACAAATTCCTGATATAGAAAAGAATCTCCCCGTTCTTTAGCACATTCTTCATACTCAGATTCTTCCGTATTTTCTAGAACTTTTTCTTTATATTCTTTAAAACCAGTTTCATCTCTATGTTCAAATTCGTCTTTTGTAACAACCATGCCCAAATCATGAAAATAAATAGCAAGCGTAAGCATAAGCCATTCCGCATATGTCATTTTTTCCTTTGTAATATCTGGGATTAACCATTCAACGATTTTTAACATCTCGTCAATATGCTCAATACTATGCACCGTGTATTCTTCAAATATTCCACCTTTTCCAATAAATCCAAGCATCGTTTCCACTTTGTCTCTAATATGTAATAGCTTTATGCCCCTACAAAATGACAAATTTTCTGCTTTTTCAGCTTGCAGCTCTACGTAGTTTGTAAATTGATCCATTCAATTCTTCTCCTTCCGTGCCTCCATAAAGCGGTTATCCTATCTAGTTATTTACATTTAATCTCCCGAATTAAATTCTACCAACTTTTCCCAATCAATACTTCCATCTTCTCTGCAGAAACTATTAGAAAACTCCCTAACAAGTCTATTAGCTGCTCTGTTATAACTTTCTTTATAATCAGCCACATATTTCTCCGGCATAGTCCCCATATATCCGATAATCTTTATGTAAAAGTCCTCGTCTCCTGTTAATTCTGCCCAGAATCGCTTTCCAGCCAATTCTTGATACATTTTGGGCTTTCCTCTACCAGATTCTTTCTTTTTCCCATAACAATAACCGATATACGCTTCATATCTTGCCTTTGCTTGCTGTGCCAACTTAGAAGCAGCTGTAAAATTCTGTTCCTGTCGTTTTTTACTGTCTGCATTAAATACGGACGGCCCACTTTTAACAGCTATTGCAGAGATTGTATTTGTTTCATTGTTCTGAATCATAATATCAATACCTTCTGCCAAGGCTTTATTTCCACCACTTGCAGCAATAGCAATCGGTTCAAAAAAGCAATTTCCAAAAATCGTTTCTTCACTAGAACTTACAAATGCTGTAAGCACCGAATCTACGATTTCAGTTGCACTCTGCATAGCCTTTGCACGGTATAAATACGGGTTTTTACGTTTCATTACCTTCTGTATGTTTAATCCATCTATCTTTTCAATTAACGTTCCATAAAATGTTTCCAAGGCAGAAGCAATCGCCTGAATTACAGCCTGTTCATCATATGAATTATTTAACGGCATATAAATTTCCTCCCAATTCTATTGCATTTCTAATCTTATTATGTACATTTGTGCCTCTAAAGCGTTTTGTCTGAACTAAAGCCGTCTTATTAGCCACAGAAAGCACAGCCTTTCCAATAGCTTCTGCTAATCCTACCGGAACAGCATTCCCTATCTGCCGATATTTTGCTGCTGTCGTTCCAGTAAATACCCAATCATCCGGAAATTGCTGAATTCTTGCATATTCTTTTACGCTTAATGGTCTATCTTGTGTAGGATGACACATCATTGTTGCTTTCTGTACTGGAGAAGTAACTACAGTTGGTGAAGGCTGATCATATGATAACCTTCTATAAAATCCAACTTTTCCACCTCCGGATTTATATGCACCTCCCATAGCAATAGGAATAATATTCTCTGGTAAATCTCTCCAATTCCCACCTTCCGGAACCATTTTCAAGAATTTTAATCTTTCTTCACTTAACGTTGCACATTCTCCATGGTCAGATTCCAAATCTTCAATCACACTTCTAACTGTCTGCCACTGATACTCCTTGCTTTGATGCATCTGAAAATGTGTAGGAATTGGTAAGAAAATATCTTCATTATCCCGACTACCAATTAACACAAACCTCTCTCTGAATTGTGGAACGCCATAATTTACAGCATCAAGTACGCCATATACAGTTTTATATCCCAGTTTATCAAATTCTGCTAAAATCACATCAAGCACTGTTCCTAATTTCTGATCAGGATCGCTTTCATCTCTTTCAGACAAAGGCACATGTTTCAATGGCGACGACATAATTCCTTTTACATTTTCCATCACGAAAAAGCGAGGCCGTATATAATCAATCATACGAATGAAATCCATAAACAAACTGCCTCTCGGATCATTTATACCCAATCTTTTTCCTGCTGTAGAAAAAGGCTGGCACGGCGGTCCTCCGCAAATCAAAAATGGCTCTCCTACAGATAAGCCTGTCATATCTAATAATTGCTGGGGCTGTATTTCCCTAATATCTCCGCCCAATACTCTATGGCCATTGACCTGCATAGTTTTTACACAGGCTGCATCAAAATCCTGTCCAATTGCTACATTTAAACCTGCTTTTTCCAATCCAATGTCTAATCCCATTGCTCCGGAAAATAAAGAAATAATATCTCTATTGGCAGCATATCTACTATAATTATTTTGTTTTATATTTTTATGCATTAAACTTTCTCTCCGTTTTTTAATACGAATTTTCTTTCAAAAGAACTGTTTACCGCACCTGCTATATCTTCTAATTCAGCTATGGTAAAACTCTCCCTTTTCATTTTTCCATTAAAATTCTGTGGTGTTGTCCCTATTCGCCGTGCAAGCTCAGCTACGCTAATATCTGACCGCACACACAGTACCTTGATTTGTTCAGAAATCGTCATTTCGGGTACCTCGTCATTTAATCAACTCTTACTTTACAAGTATAAATCATAGCCTTTATACCGTCAATCAAATAATTCATGTCCAACTATAATGGCCTCATAAATTAAGACACTGAAAGCGACATTTCTTAATGAATCTGATATACTATAATCACCAAAAGAAAGAAGGTACTTATTATGTCCAGATCAAGAAGAAATTTCAGTGCTGAATTTAAAACCAATCTTGTCCTCCAACTGCTTAAGGGCGAGAAAGAACTCAATGTTCTTGCTGTTGAAAACGATATTCAACCAAATCTCCTTCGTAACTGGAAGAAAGAATTCCTTGCTAATGCTTCTCTTGCTTTCGATAATAAGTGAGAAGACAATCTCCGGGAAAAACTTGCCGAAGAACGCAAGGAAAAAGCTGAATACGCTAAAAAGGTCGGTCAACTTACCATGCAGGTTGACTGGCTCAAAAAAAAATCTGAAGAAATTGTCGGACCTGACTACGAGAGTAAATTTAGTCCGAAACCTTTTGACGACTAAGGAGCTGTCGGTTTCTACAGGAGCCAAACTACTCGGAATCAACCGCACCAGCGTATATTATGGTGGCATCCCGGTTTCAGAGGAAGAATTGGAATGCAAAGCTATCATTGACCATCTGCACACTGATATTCCCACTTGGGGAGCCCGTCAGATGTCTGCACAGCTTAAACTGCGCGGATACCAGGTTGGTCGCCGTAAAGCAGGAAGATATATGCGTGAAATGGACATAACACCGATTTATCCAAAGATGAATCTGTCCAAGCGCATGAAACAGGCAAAAGTCTGTCCGTATCTGCTTCGTAATGCAGTCATAGACCGTCCAAATCAGGCATGGTCGATTGACATTACATACATTCCAATGAAGCATGGATTTCTTTATCTGACAGCCATTATCGACTGGTACAGTCGTTGTATCGTTGGTTGGGATGTTGATGATACTCTGGACACCACCATGGTCATCAATGCATGCAACAAAGCATTTAAAATAGCCAAGCCGTTAATCATCAACTCGGATCAGGGCAGCCAGTTTACCAGCGACAAATACATCGACTTTATTCGAGACAACGGGATCCGGCAAAGCATGGATGGCAAAAGCCGCTGGGCAGATAATATCATGATTGAACGCTGGTTTCGCAGCTTCAAATATGAGGAAGCATATCTCACGGAGTATGCTAATCTCAAGGAAGCAAGAGAAGCCATCGGAAGATATATTTACAATTATAATTTTGAGCGATGCCATCAGGCAATCGACAATAAACGCCCTGCTGAAGTTTACTATCCGGCAATGCTTTTGGATGAAGCCAGAGCAGCCGCATAATATAAAAAGTCCGGGAGACGCTACATTGCATTCTCTCATGTAACCCGTCAACATATCAGTTCATTATAAAAATATTAAATTTTTGTCTTGACAACTGAGCCATTATAGTTGGGACTGGAAGCCCGTTTCTACCGCGGTGATTCCAAGCGTCAGCTTCAACAGGAGGTCGAGATCATCCGTGGAATACAGCATAAGAAAGTCGTCTGTATCCTTGATGAGGCACATCTGATCGAAAAGGAAACACTGGAAGAATTCCGTTTTCTGCTCAACTACAGATTTGATTCCATGAGTCCGATGGCTGTCGTGCTGGTCGGTCAGACTGAGCTCTGGGACAACAAGCTGAAACTGCAGCGATATGCAGCTATTCGCCAGCGTATCGATATGTACTGTATCCTGCCCCATCTGGACAGATCCGAAACGGAACAGTATATCGCAAGCCATATGGATTACTCCGGATGTGCCCGGGAAGTATTTACAGCCAAGGCATTGGACGAGATCCATAAAGCATCAGCCGGAATTCCACGTATGGTCAACCGGATCTGCGAAAAGGCTCTTATGTATGCCTTCCAAAACTAGAAAAGGCTGATCGATGACTACATGATCAGGTATGTCGTAGAGCATGAAATGCTTGGAACTATAACAACATAAATCTTATTGCCGCCTGAATTCAGGCGGCAGCCCTGCCAGGGCTGATGACAGAAAGTTAAGCAATCTGGTGACAGTTCATGTGAGTAAGTCTGGGACAACTCATGAGGTCAGTAACATTGTATCAAGTCTAGCTTACAGGCGAGTAGTCACAAAAGCTCAATCAACTTTGTCTTCTGTAATATTAATCAGTGTATGGCAATATGTCTTCGGCTATTGTATCCAAAGACATACATCCACACTAACATATACATGTTGTTCCGAATCTATATGCCATTAATATTTATATTTTTTATGAAAACTTCTTTTTTCTTATTCTATTGGAACATCCACTCTTGCCATTGCCACAACTTCATCATACTTTACAAGATAGCACTCAACAAAATGCTCTCCTCTAAAGTTTGTATGCTCAATCTGTGTTGTTTTATTGGTTTTAATTATCTGCCCGCGAATGCAATTTCTTCTCTTTGCTTCCTCTCCTACATTACAAACTTTCCAATAAATATCACAATCTGATGGGGCATTTGTGCTCTTTATTGAGAATTTTAATGTTTTATTATGTGGAAGCCATTTATATATTTTTAAAAAAGAGGATAAGTATGTTGGTCTAAAACCATCTGCCTCTATGATACACTCTAATTCAAGATTATAATATTTTTTTACAGGGAACATATCCCTAATATCTTGTTCCGTATTATTATAGTAGACACAACTTACTTCTGAATAACATTGCTTTGCTTCGGACGATGTTTTCCAAAAATCATGTTGAAAAAAATCATACCATGCATCTTTCGCTTTCTTTTCAGAACAATTCTCTTCATCAAAAAGTATTTCCAGCTTATCCAATTTATCGGTAAGTCTATTTTTCCAGTTATCCATTTCATCTCTATCTTTTTGTTTCAACAACAAAGATTTTGTTGAGTCTGTTGGATTATATACTTCAATACTATCATTTAATCTATCCCTGACAGCACACATTGTCTGGTAGAACATCTCATCCATTCTATCATAATCTTGAAATTTTTCATCACAAATAACCGATTGAATTAATCCTCCAGGCATTTGCCAAGAACTACGTGATTTGCAAAACATTTTTGATAATCGTACAACTTCTCTTAATCCAGTTCCCTTTTCACTAATTTCTGTGCTGAACCAATCATTAATTGCTGCTGGGTTTCTTTCTTGCCACTGTGTACTTCCCGCATGTTCATATGAAATATTTCCGTCATCATCAACACTTTTTCTATATATTGCAAAATCTATATGATACCCGTCATTATATTCTATTCTTACACAGTTCTTTAATGCCTCTGGTTCTTTTTTGAAATTAGTACATTTTCTTTTTAATGCATCTACAACAATATTTTTTATTTCTCTGTGCCCGATTCCATCAATATTATCTTTGTCGAAAACAACTGCAACATCAATGTCGTAATCATTACTATCGTTCTGAGTGACTGTAGACATCGCAACACTACCTTGCTCTCTAGTTTCTACCACTTCATACGATTGATTATTTTCTTCATTATATTCGTCAAGCCCAGACTCCAATCTATCTATATTCAATTTCTTTTTATCTCGCAGCTTTGTTTTTTCTGCTGCTGGAAGAACAACCTTGTTTTCATAAAAATTTTTAAACTCTTTGGATAAATCGTACAATATAATTCCCCCCTTATCCTTCTATGTACTGACCTTTATTATTTCCGTTAACACAAACACCAAATTTATACAAAGGAGTAGATGTTCTCATAAAATGATAAACTATAATATTAACATTCCTATTCACTCTGAGCCCAATATTTTTTCCTATCTCTATAGAAATACAACTAGGAATAGATGCTACTAAATGAATTTTCTGTAATCCAGGGTACCGATTATCAATATCGGTATTAATACAGTCATAAATCACTCTAGAATATTCTTCCAACTGTTCCTTTGATTGTATAACATTATCCGTTGCACCTTGTATTTCTAATCTTACAATATCCTTTCCTGCAAATTGAACCAAATTCTCATCTGTAATATTATGAGATATAGATATTGCAAGGACTATTTCCGTAGAATCTCTCTCTATTGAATTATGAAAA
>UMLG01075473.1_pt1 | contig 12086 bp, 9 predicted proteins | sample 1966511 | NCBI WGS metagenome assembly UMLG01 (sample SAMEA4836195, study PRJEB28245) | human gut metagenome | biome: gut microbiome; material: fecal sample | place: Denmark | collected 2008
ATCCTTGTTCTTGCCGCGCAGGACATAGGGCTGATCGAAGAAGCTCAACGGTTCAAGATGGCCGCAATGCTTCTTGTTGAGTTGGTGCCATTGGGTTGCAATTTCCTTGTAGAGTTCCTTACGAAACTTCGGGTCCTTGGCCTGCTCGGTATAGTACGCGCAAATGTTTATCGCGTATTCTCGCCGCTGGCCATGATAATCAAAGTTGCGGCCAAAATCTCCGGCGATAAATAATTTGCGATGTGAACCGTCGAAGAATTTTTCGACTTGAGAAATGTCTTTATCGCAGACCCGCTGCTCCTGATATTTACCGCCCTTGCCTTTGTCAACGATGACATAACAATGGCCGTTTTTGTATATAAGCAAATCGCCGCGCAGCCGTTTGAGATCGCCCTCACGCAGGCCGAGAAACTTGTTCAATTCCGCAGGTTTGCCGCCATCACCACGTCCCTTGCCAGCGCTGCGCTTGAACTCGCTTGATGCACGAATCGGTTTTCGTATGTCTTTGATGGCAATGCCTGTTGCCTTGCAAATCGGCACGAGATAATTATGAATTGTCGATGCAGATTTGCCCTCAGCTTCGAGTTGGTTCTCGTAGCGCTGAATTTCATCCTTGCCGATTTCGCTTAAATTTCGGATGCCGTAACTTTTGAAAACAGCAGCCGCTTTGTGACACCAGTTGCAATAATTTTCTTTTGTTTGAAAGGATACCGGCTGAGATAAATCCTGTCGCTCCATCAATCCCGGCGCATTGATGAGCTGATGAAAAAGACTTCCGTTGTTATTTCTATTGCCCATAATTTCCTCCTATACAAAAATTGCTTTGCGAATAAGCATAGTTATCCCATGATTTTTGTGCCTCCGCACCGGGGATTTCAACCCGCCATGCCGTTCAACTCTCGCCCGAGAGACATCTTTTTTGTTCGCTGATATTTGAATCAGTGGGAAAGATGATAAACCTATGTGGGCGAATTAGTTGGGAAACAAATCAATTTTCGAACAACCCTACATCTATATGAAGAAAAAATCGTGAGAGGCTACAATCATTGCCGTAGAAAAGCCAGTGGCGCTTCGGTGATATTTGAGAAATCCGATTGAGCACCTGCTTAATCGGTTATATTGCACTTTTTCGTGCAATATAACCTTTAAGCCATTCGCGTTCGATATGTTATTTGCGACCAATAATTGCAGCAGTAGATTGGTGAACGACAGTAAATATTTGTCATGCCGTGCGCTCATCCGAGCCGCCGGTGTTCACCAATTCCGTTTCGATTGCACACGTCCCAACTTTGATTGTGATTGCGTTTTTCATCGAAAACACAACCATGAACGCTGTTTCAAGGTGCATATCGTGCGGTTTTCGTAATCGCCGGAAACAATTACTTGAAACAACCAGAGCCTCCTTTCATCAGTAAAATGTCTACAATATCAACATGGCAGAATTGAAGGTCGCCAAAAACACAACAGCACCGAAAATCCGGAGATTTCGGTGCTGTTAGCGCATAATATGAAATTATTTACAGAAAAGTGGAAAGGGCGAAAAAGTTGCAACCGGAAAACAGGCGAAAAACCCCGTAACCAGAAAAAATCGAACAAAAACCGTATAATAAACATCAAAATCATTGCATCAAAAAAGCGTGAAAAAGACGCAAAATCGAAAAATATACGATTTTTTCAGTCCAGACCCCGTAATCATTACGGTTTCCCCGAAATCATAAAATCAGGGGTCGAAATCACATACGGGGTTTGGTTGCAAAAATGCGGTTTTTCGTGATTTTTGAGGTAACGAAAACGCCGTCAAATAGCATAAATATAGATGTGAAATTTCGTATAAGCATACAAAATAAAATTGATAAAAGATTGCTGAAATGCAAATAGGACGATGTAGGGATTTTTTGCTGTCAATGATTGTAGCTGCTACAATCATTGGAAAAATCAATAAACTTTGAAAATTTCAAAAAAAATTGTGCCTAAAAATATAGACCGAAGTCAAAAAATTGCTGCATTTTGCGGCTCGACTTCGGTCTGTTTTTATTTCGTTTCGGCTGTCGAAGAGGGAACTTGAGAATTGTCGCGCTCGATGGTTTCCGCTACCGCGCGGTTCAGGAACGCATTTACAGACTCTCCACATTTCTTAGCATGCTCCTGTATGACTGCGCGCTGTCCTTTGGGGACACGCATCTTGACATCTTCAACCTTTTCCTTCAACCATTTATCTCTGGCTTTGCGCTGCGCATCACTTACGCTCATTTTGAATACCCCCTATATACACTTCTATTTTATATGACAGAAGTGCTGTTGTCCATCTTTTTCTCTACGGACCCATATTTTTTATAAAACCCTATTGACATACGGTACCGTAGATGATATTATACTATCAGAAAACAAAATAACGTGGCAGTACAAGAGAGCGCCAACTCGCTTGTACCTGCATAGGTGATGTATCCACCTACACAACGGAAAAACTTCCGCACCACGCAGAATAAGTATACCCTTTTTTGAGCAGCAATGCAAGCAAAACGGGCTTATTTAGCGAACCCGGATTTTCCTCCAGTCGAAATTGTTAGACAGCGTGTAGGCACACCTACACGCTGTTTTTGTTTTCAAACAATTTCAAAGGAGGTTCTTTTATGGAATCTAAGCATTTAGTTGGTGGAATCGGTAAGACCACAACCGGTGAGCAGGTGACTGTTATCGCCTATCCGTACCGCCTGCCGAATCGTTTGAAACCGCTTACCGAGTGTATTCTCGAAACACAGAAGAATTTCGGTAAGGCAGCGATTGGAACGGTGCTGCTGCTCTGCATTGACCCAAAAGCGAAGTTCGAGTTGCTTTGCCGCAACGGTTTGCGCGTGGTTATCGTTCCGCCGAATCATCCGCTGTTCCGCGAAACGCTGGAAACCATGCCGCGCCTGTGTGGGTTCGTACATCTGATTTACGCCGCGCTGCACGATCTGGCATCCGGTGTCGCGCCGACCAAGGTTTTCGCTTATGCTGTCAACCAGCGCCCGAACGATTACCGAGAGTGGAGCAAGGGCATCGGGAACGAGGCAGACGAAGTCCTGTCGTACATCATCGCCGAGTTGTCCACCGACCCCAAATTCTATCGCCAGTTCGCCGTTTTTGCTGATTGAGGGAGGTTTTTCCATGAACAACATTACAACTTTTCAGGATGCTTTTCGTAAAATCCAGACCGTAGAAGCCATTTATTTGAACGACACCGTTCAGCACTTTCGTAACCACGCAATGGAACTGAGCAAGTCCTACTTGAAAGAGTTGACTGACGTACTCGAAAACAACATCTGCTGTGAAATCGAACGCATCACCGCTGACCTTCGCATCGAGTATTTCAACAAGGCCGACCGCGACTGCCAGCTCGCTACCATGACGGGAGTGATGTCCGAGAGCGACCGCCGCACCTTTCAGATTTACGATTTTTTGATGTACCCGTGGCGCGATGGAGCACCGGAAGCGCGTTTGCTTCTCATCGACTGCTTTAAGGACGAGTTGTTCTTCCTCACGCCGAATGTGGTGGTCACTCATCACACGCCGGAGGAAGTCAACAAGGCGATTGTGATGCTCATGCAGCTGTTTCACACATTGACAATCGCTGACTTCCAGAAGATTGCAGTCCCGATGCACTGCAATGTCGAGGGCTATCTTTATGCACTTTTGACCGGTCGCGTATCTCGTGAACTTGACCCGCTGTGCCACATTGACGAACTCGAAATGGCAGTCCTTTATCGCGGACGGCACAATGATTTGGTGCAGGAATTGTTTAGATTGCACCATCTGCTGATGAAGATTTACGCTGACGGAAAACTGTTTTAACGGTCTTGGAGGTTACGATTATGAATGATTTTGCTATTAATTCTGTTCAGTCCCTGTTTGAAAATATGATGACTGTTCCGCAAAAGGAACTGGGAACAACTGTTATGCGCTTCCGCGAGGAAGTGAAAAACCTTGGTGAGCCGGAACGGTTCGCTGTCACCGGAGATTTGGTGCTTCGGGTGCAGGAGCTTGCATGGGACCTTGGAAACAACTTCGGTTTGGACTGCATGAATCTGGATGAACTGGAGTTCAATCTGCTGGATTTCGAAAGCCAGATGACCGAAAAAGAAAAGCGCGTTTTCGATTGGTTCATGTTCTTCCAGTATCCGTGGCCGAACGGTGCACCAAATTGTGTGCTTTTTCTTGTGAACTGTTTTGAGGGCGAGCTGTTCTTCATGACACCGGACATTATCCTCGGCGAAAACAAGATGGAGGACCTGAACCATATGATTGTCATGCTGAAAGAGCTGTTCGAGCACGTTTCTTTCCAAGACTTTCAAAAGGTCGCCCTGCCGCTGCATCGTGATACCGAGTGCTGCCTGCACGCGCTTCTGGACGGCAATTTTCCGCCATGTCTTAGCCCGATGCAGGACATTGACGAAATGGCAGTCCATGTCAGCCTTCCGCATCCCGACCCCTTTATTGATGCACTGTTCCGTCTGCATTACACGCTCAAGGGAATGTATCTCGAGGGCAATCTGAATGAATATCGACCGTTTTAAGGCGTGATGGCATAAGAAAACAGGAGCGCAGCAGCGCTCCTGTTTTTCTTCACATCGACTTAATACATACTATGAAGGTAAGAGGTCTAAAGCCTTCACATATTTCAATAGTGTGGAATGTCTATCGTAAACAATGCACGAAATATTATCTCTCAAATTATATAAATTAACGAACACCTTTCCATGCAGAAAGGACTTTGTATGAACAAATTTACACCTTTATCACTCCGCAAGGGAGGTGATGTATAGTGAACGGAAGTTTATACGAGAAACGCGGAAAATTTTATGTTCTGACCCACATCAGGGGCGCAGATGGAAAACTGCGTAAAAAGTGGATTTCAACTGGTATTTCGTCTAATGGTAACACCAAAACGAAAGCGATTGCAGCGATGCACCGTATTCTGCACGAGCTGGAGCAAGAAACGGCCAAGGCTGCCGGTACGTTCGTTGAGAAAATCAACTTTATTGATGCTTTGCATGACTGGGTTGAGTTTAAGAAGTTTGAACTCCGCACAAACAGCTATGAATTGTACACGTTGAACCGCAATACACATATTATACCGTTTTTTAAGAAGAAAAACAAGCTGATTACCGAAATTACACCCAAAGATATTGAAGATTATTATAAGGCGAAATTAAAGGAGGGCCTGTCCGTAGAAACGATTAAGAAGCACAATGTCATCATCCGCGGCACGCTTGAAAAAGCAATGAACGAGGGAACGATTCAGTTTAATCCCTGCGACCGGGTTCGCATTCCGCGCCAGAATCGTCAGGACCGTTTCAAGGGTCAAGCCTATACAGCCGAGCAGGCCAGCAAGCTGCTGGAAGTCATTCACGGTGAGGTATTGGAGCCGGTTATCATGCTGGGACTGCTGTTTGGTATGCGCCGCAGCGAAGCATTGGGCCTGCGCTGGAGCGACATCAATTTTAAAAATCAAACCATTGTTATCTCCAATACGATGACTCAAATGCGTACGCTGCTCATTGATGAGCACACCAAGTCCTTTACAAGCCACCGTATACTCAGCGTGATGGACGAGGTAATCGGATACTTCAAGCGCTTGAAAGCACAGCAGGAGGCAAATAAACGCGAGTATGGGGACAAGTATCACAACTCTGACTTCGTGTGCGTTTGGCCGGATGGTCGCATCATCTTGCCGGGCTATGTTTCGCACAACTTCAAGAAGCTGCTGGCGAAGCACGACCTGCCGGAGATCCGTTTCCACGACTTGCGTCATACAGCAGGCAGTCTGCTTCTGGCGCAGGGAGTGAACATCAAGCAGATTCAGGAATTTCTCGGTCACTCCGATGTAACGACCACGCTGAATATCTATGTCCACACCGACGAGGAAGCAAAGAAGGAAACCGCTGCCGCAATGGGAAAGGTGCTGAACCTGCACTAAAATGAAGCGCTGCGATTTTGGTAGACACTCGTGGTAGACACCACTTTTTCGCAAATTACATCACAAAACTAAACACTGTAAAAAGTATAGAAAAAGAGCTGAAATCAAAAGATTTCAGCTCTTTAACTTGGTGCGGATGGGGGGACTTGAACCCCCACGTCCTTGCGAACACTAGCACCTGAAGCTAGCGCGTCTGCCATTCCGCCACATCCGCATATTTTGTTGTTGAAAGAAGGTGGTGCGAGTGACGGGACTTGAACCCGTACGTCGATCGACACACGCCCCTCAAACGTGCCTGTCTACCAGTTCCAGCACACTCGCATTGATCTCTCGCGGTGAACCGCTTGTCTCTCAGCGACAAGATATATTATAGCAGGGGTATCCCCCTTTGTCAACAAAATTTGCGAAAAAATTTGAGAAAAGTTATTTGTAAAAGTAAATTCCTGTTGGGTATGGAATTTAACCTTACAAACGCATCTGTGATTTACCTATGGAATTTAGTCTTACAAATAGCTTTCACAAGTGGAATAGTCTCAAAAATACCATATAAGCAAACAAGGTGCAACCGTTAGGCTACACCTTGTTTCAATTATCCCTTAAGTTGGTTGAATAGGTTGATATTTAGGCAGGTTTGCTCTCATCCAGAGCCTTGACTTCATCGACTGTCAGGAGCCGAACGGCCTTAGCGATTTCTTCATAGGACAACTTTCCCAATGTAAGCAACTCGCGAGCGGTCTCAATCGAGTTGAGTCTAGCCGCTTCACGCGCTGCTTCACGCGCCGCTTCATTTCTCATATCTTCCATAACCTTACACATAATCGCAACTCCTTTCGCGTCTTCTTTGAAATAGCGAACTCGATTCGCCAAAATTGGATAGATCATATCATCGGCCTTGGTGCAGGAAAAGTCATGCATAAGCCGCCCGAGAACCGTATCGTCTTTGATCTGGGAATTCACATATATAATATGTGATTCATCCCCAAACAATGTGCCGGTTTCTTTGATCGCCCGATCAATATGATAGATTGGATGACCGCCACCTAACACATCATTCTCAGTGATGAAAATGACATAGGTTTCGTTCAGCTTCTCATATTCATCACCAGGTTCGGTCACGTTGGCGTCAATTAGACTGCTGTTATATCGAGCACGTTTAACGCCAGCACCTTTATCGTTGCGCTGCACCTCGATATTGTAAACGTGATTCTCCTCATCGACAGCCAGAATATCAAGCCGTACAGAGCGTCCCTGTAAATTCTTAATATCGTGCTGTCCGTGTGCGTACTGTACACGCAAATCGTTGCGCTGTAAAATGATCTGGAGTAAGAACTCGGCACAGGCTTTGTCCTCAAACACCTTATTCATAAAATCATCATCCAGCAGACGAAAACCGCGCAGGCGCTCCAAATCTTCTGCGTGCTTGCGCTCAAAATCTAAATTGGAAGAGCTACTCACGCAAGCACCCCTCTTTCATTCATCTTTTTCATTTTGAAATCCTCGCTTTCATAAAAAATTATATAAAAACGGGGCAGACCTTGTGGTTTGTCCCGAAATTATATCAGGGACAAACCCGAATCGCTATACTTCCATCTCTTATCTTATTAGTATGTTTGCATATAATAAAATCATTTACAAAATACAGCTCTGCTTACGCAGGAAAAGATACACGCCACAAGGATGGCTTAGAGAGACTTTCTTTTATTATAATAGCATATCCCACTCAAAAAGTCAAAAAGCATTGAAACTATAACCGTAAAATGATAATATAGTTTTATTAAGCGAAATCCCAAAAATTTGTTTGAAATACTGCAAAGTTCGGTGGATCTCGCAACAAAGGAGCTGATGCAAGTGTATTGATGAATCTGAAATAGACGGGCACTCAAGATAGGAGTATTCGCCTATGGCAAAACATTCACATTTAACATTACAGGAGCGAAGCATTATTTGCGCGAGGATTGCTCAAGGAGCATCCTTCCGCCAAATCGGCGCTGAGCTTGACAAAGACCCTGGTACCATTTCAAAAGAAATTCGGTTGCACCGAGTCAGCGTAGAAACTGGTTCATTTGGCTGCGGTTTTAATCCATGTATTCACCGGCGTAACTGTACCAAGAAATTTGTATGCGTAACCTGCATTTATCGCGGCAAGAAATGTTCTCTTTGCAAGAACTGCCATAAGAACTGCCTTGATTTTATTGAAGAAGTATGTCCTAAACTTTTGAAACCGCCGTATATCTGTACCGCGTGTAAAGAACGTTCCAAATGTACATTACGCAAATTCGAATACCATCCCAATTACGCCGACAAAATATACCAGCAAACACTTGGAGAAAGCCGGCAAGGATTTTCGGTTACTCCTGAGGAATTAGAACGTATCAACAAAATCGTTTCACCCCTCATCAAAAATGGTCAATCCATTCACCATATCTGGAAAAACAATAAGGACATCTTGATGGTCAGCGAGAAAACACTGTATAACTTACTAAACGCCGGCGCTTTTTCCGCAACCAAGTTAGATTGTCCTCGCATTGTAAGAATGCGTCCAAGACAGAAAACGCCTGCTCCCAAAGTGGACAGGCATTGCTATGATGGCCGTACTTACGACGACTTTATTCAATTTATGGTGGAACATCCGGATACACCAGTTGTCCAGATGGATTCCGTAATTGGCCGTAAAGGTGGGAAAGTCCTGTTGACTATATTTTTTCAGAACTGCAATCTGTTGTTAGCATTTCTACGAGACCATAACACGGCCAGGTCGGTTACTGACATTTTCGAAGATCTTTATAGCCGCTTGGGACATGACGATTATTGCAAGCTATTTCCCGTTATACTGACAGATCGCGGCAGCGAATTCAGTAACCCGACTGCCATTGAAAAAGACGCTGACGGCCATTCTCGTAGCCGTATCTTCTATTGCAATCCCAGTGCACCATATCAGAAGGGAGGAATTGAAGTTTCCCACGAATTGATTCGACGTATTCTACCGAAAGGCACTTCTTTTGATAGTCTCCAGCAAGAGGATATTGACCTGATGCTTTCTCACATTAACTCATATAAAAGAGATAAGCTGAACAATCGGTCGGCATACCAACTGTTCAGCTTTATCTATGGTGAGTCTATTTTAAATAAACTCAATGTACGTGAGCTCCAGCCAAACGATATTGTCTTGTCCCCGAAATTATTGAGGAAGTAACACACTAATAAAACAACCCTAATATTTCAGATTCATTCCAAGCTCTCAGGGGTGGAATTTACCTTTACAAAAAATAAACGGTAATTTTCACCTCTGGGAGTTTTACGCCTTTTTGCTGAAACCCACGCTTTATATCTTATATTTTAACAGGTATTCACGGTTTGTAAAGGGATTTTGAATAGATTTATCCGGCTATTTTTCAAATCAATGCTTACCCTATGGAATTTAATCTTACAAACTGGAATTTACTTTTACAAATGAGCAAAATTTGAGAAATTTTCAAACGCTGAAAATTATTATCAAAACAGGTGAAAATCGACACTTTTCCGCACTTTGTCTTCGGCTGCTGGCGGCATGAAAAACTGCCGTCCTTCGGGAACTTCCGTTGGTCGGCAGAAATTTTTTTATTTTTTTTGCGGAGATGTTACGCAAGCACCTCATGCACTCTGCTAAGAGCCGCCCATCCCCCCGTATGGAACGGGCGCTGTGATCTGGGCGGTGGGATTCCTTTTTTTGCGGCAAGCAACCATTAAATATTTTAGAAGTTGTCGGCCTGCGGGCTCCCACGGCGGTTGCAGAGTGCCACCGGCACTCTGCTAAGAGCCGCCTTTCCCTCCATATAGAACGGGCGCTGAGATCTGGGCGGTGGGATTCCTTTTCTGCGGAAAAGCCACGGCGGTTGAAACATGCCACTGGCATGTTTCTAAGAGCCGCCTTTCGAATCCCACCTTCGGTAAAAAATAAAGACCATCCGGATGGATGGTCTTTATTTTGGCGGAGAAGGTGGGATTCGAACCCACGTGGCGTGTTACCGCCAACTCGATTTCGAGTCGAGCTCGTTATGACCACTTCGATACTTCTCCGTATCGCGCCTGTCTTACAGGCGCTTATTTATTCTATCATGCAATGACGGAAAATACAAGTGCTTTTTCCGAAATCGTGATAATTTTTATTTCACCAGGAAGGCATCCGGCAGATAACGGCCTTCCTCATTCTGGGAAAGCGTAGTCGGACTGGTGATCTCGCGGCCGCGGTAGACCATAACGGAGGACGAACCGCCGTCCAGCATGGATGCCTGATATGCGCCGTACTGCTCCATGATCTCGCCGCAGCGCTCGATCGAAATGCCGAACGAGTGCATCTGACGGCCGTCAACGACCATCATGATAACCGTGCCATTCTTCGCCTGACCGATGGCCGTGCGCGGCTGCTGCTCGTTCAGGCCGGTGCCTGCGACCAGATTCTCGCCGTTGATGATGAGCGCCGGGTGGAACTCCACCGCGTCGCGAAGACTGGAGGTATCGTTGAACGCACCGACCTGCAGATGATCCTCGTTGTCAAAGCCGATGATCTTCCAGCCGTTGCCTACTGCATCCTGATACTTCTCCCCCTGGCTTTTCAGGAAGCCGTACACGGTGCCGCCCGTGCCGTTGCCGTCAAAATCGGCAAAGCCGGAGGCGTTGATGCCCAGAATGGCGTCATAATCTCTCACCATATCGGATACGAACGAGCCGTAATCGCCAAGGCCCTCGCTCGTGCCGACATAGATATTCTCGGGCTTTTTGCAGAGCGCGATCTTGCCCGCGTACTCCATGCCGAGCGTGTCCTCGCCGGTCTGCTCGACGATCAGGATGCCGTGCGCGGCGTTGACCGCCAGAACCGTGTCGCCCTGCTTCGTCTTGAGGCCGGTGTCGTAGTGCGTCTGGCTCGGCTCGCCGATCAGGTCGATGTTGATCTCGTCGTAGCCGTTCTCCAGATACTCCGGATTATCCGCCAGAAAGCGCTCAAATTCGCTCTCGTCCAGCTCACTGAACATGGCATAGAATTTGTTCTTCGGTGTTTCGGCGGTGTCCTCCTCTTTCTCCTCCCATGCGCCGTCCCAGTTGCTGACGATGCCCTCCTGCTTCTGGTTCATCAGGTAGCGCTTGGTCATCACCTCGTTGATGATGTTCTCCGGGATGAACCAGGTGGCCAGCCACTGGTGCGTCATGGTGCCCATTGCGGTTTCGATGTACCACTCACGCCAGCGAGTGACGAACGCGTTCGGTGTGTACAGAAGAAACGGATACACAACCGTGATGCCGATCAGAAAAAAGCAGGTCAGTCCCAGTGCGAAGCGGTGTTTTGCGCCGTTCATTCGTGTTGCTCCTTCTCTCTCAGTCCGGGAACCGCGGGATACGGTTCGGGTTTGTCTCTATCACTGAAGTTGCTTTCATAGCCAGAGTGCGCCGGATGAACGAGATTTTTTGTCAGCAGATAAGGCGTTTTTCCGCAGGAATCCTGACGGATTGCAAGGGAAAACAACGCAGTATGCTGGCAAAAAAGCCGTTCAGGCGGTGTGCAATGGTTATGACAGCAACTTCTTAACCTTTGCGGTTGTTGTTCGGGGTGCGGCGGCGTCTATGACGCTGATTGGTCGTCTTGCTCTGTGCCGTCTTGCTCTGTGCCGTCTTGCTCTGTGCCGTCTTGTTCTGCTGCGGTGCGGGCTTCTGCGCAGACCTGCTGCCGTGTCCCCTGCCCTTCTTCTCCTGCTGCGGAGCGGCCTTGCCGTCCGCCTTTGCAGCACGAGCGGCCAGTGCGGCCTCGACCTTTTTGCGGATGCGTGCGGCAGCCTCATCGCTGAGCGCATACGCGCGGCTCGGCGTGTGAGCGTCTACGCGCGGCTCGTTCTTCTCAAAGCGGGCGTACGGGTCGTTTCTGCGGCCGTGGCGGCTCGAATTGCTTCTTCTCTCGCCGCCCTTGCGGGAGCGCGGCGCGGCTGCCTTCGCCTGCTGCTCGGTCTGCTGCTCGGCGGCCTTCTCGCGGCGGGACGGACGCTTGGCATTCGCTCTCGCCTGACGCGCCTTCTTCTTGGCTTCCTTTTCGCGGGCCACATCTGCGGCGACCTCCTCGGCGGTGGCGTTCTCGGAGACCGGCTTGCGGCGGGAGCGCTTGTTG